>WSSedL1CaDRAFT_10000446_pt1 | contig 29296 bp, 30 predicted proteins | sample WetSurSL1Cattail_FD_9464 | JGI IMG/M metagenome (IMG submission 9464)
CAGGTTGACGATTCAAGACAAAAAGCATGAACATATTTTATGAATGAGCACAATATTTTTCATGTACTGATGAATTTATTTATCTAAGATTTGGCATTACAACCGACATCGCTGCCATCGCATGTCGTCCGTAGCCACGTCGCAGCGCCCTACTTCCTCACGATCCAGATGACAACCACCACACCTCACCCAGCACGCCCTCGACCACCGAGCCATATCGAGCACGACATGTTTGGCCAGATGGCCGTGCCGACCTTCGCCGACGTGGAACGCGCCGCCACCGCCATCGCTTCGCATGTGGTGCGCACGCCGCTGCTACGCTCTGCCAGGCTCGATGCCATCGCAGGTGCGCCGGTGTGGCTGAAGGCGGAAAACTTGCAGGTTACCGGCTCCTTCAAGGCACGCGGCGCCTTCAATGCCTTGCTAGCCTTGGCTCCCGATGCGCGCCAGCGCGGTGTGGTCGCCTACTCCACCGGCAACCACGGCCAGGCCGTCGCCTGGGCTGCGCGGCAGCTGGGGGTGGCAGCCACCATCGTCATGCCGGTTGATGCACCGCAGAACAAGGTGCAACGTGCGGCCAGCCAGGGTGCACGCATCGTGCAGTACGACCGTGAGCGCGAGAGCCGCGAAAGCATCGGCATGCGCCTGCTGGAAGAAACCGGTGGCACGCTGTTGCCCCCAGGTGATCACCCCCATGTGCTGGCGGCGCAAGGCACTGTGGCGCTGGAAGCACTGCGCGACCTGCCCTTGTCGGCCCTCGATAAGCTCGGTACTTTCGCTGCGCCCTGCGGTGGCGGTGGCCTGATGGCGGGCTGTGGCCTGGTCGTCGATGCCCTGTGCCCCAACGTGCGCCTGATCGCCGCAGAGCCGACTGGTTTCGACGATACCGTCCGCTCGCTGCGCAGCGGCCAGCGCGAAACAAATCCGCCTGGCCGCACCACGCTGTGTGATGCGCTGCAGGCGGTCACACCAGCCGAGCTACCCTACGCCATCAACGGACGTTTTCTCAACGAGGCGGTGGCGGTCAACGACAACGAGGTGGCAGCGGCCATCCGCTTCGCGTTGCAAGAGCTGCACTTGCTGGTCGAACCTGGCGGCGCCGTTGCACTAGCTGCATTGCTGGCTGGCCACATCACCCTGGGGGGCCGCGATGCGGTGCTGGTGCTCTCGGGCGGCAACATTGACATGCCATTGCTGCACAAACTCATCAGCTCAGACTGACTAGCCCTACCGCAACCACTCTGCACCCACCATCCCAAAAACGAATCCACCAAACTGAGAGCCCACCTTGCCACCCTCCACAGAATCCATTCCCATCGCAGGCTCTGCCCCGATCGCCTTGTGCTGCAGTCATGTCGAAGGTGCCACCTGGGAGGCTGGCCTGCGCGCCGCCTTGCCGCAGGCCAGACTGTGTACCTGGCCGACGGTGGCCGCCAATGCCGAATGTGCCATCGTCTGGTCACCCACACAGGAATTCATGGATGCACACCCCAAGCTGCGTCTGATCTTCAACATGGGTGCCGGTGTCGATGCCTTGGTGCGTCTGCGCCTGCCACCCCAGGCACGCGTGGTCCGCATCGAGGATGGCGGAATGGCCGTGCAAATGGCAGACTACGTCTGTCACGCCGTGCTGCGCCACTTCCGCGAATTCGACGTCTATGCCGCCTGCGCCGCCGCCCAGGCCTGGAGCCCGCGCAAGCCCCGCGTGCGTGAGGATTTCCCCGTCGGTGTGATGGGCCTGGGCGCACTCGGCCTGCGCGTGGCCACCACCTTGGCAAGGTTCGATTTTCCGGTGCTGGGCTGGAGCCAGTCGCACAAGCAGATCAATGGCGTCGAATGCCTGGCCGGTCCCGTCGAATTCAACGACTTTCTGTCGCGCACACGCATTCTGGTCTGCATGCTGCCACTCACACCGGACACCCGCGACATCCTCAACCAAGACTCGCTCTCGCGTCTGAAAACAGGCGCCTATCTCATCAACGTGGCGCGTGGTGCGCATCTGGTTGAGGAAGACCTGCTCAAGCTCATCGACAGTGGCCACATCACCGGCGCCACTCTCGATGTGACGCGCGAAGAGCCATTGCCTGCCAGCCATCCGTTCTGGCGGTGCCCGGAGATCACGCTGACACCGCACATCTCGGCACAAACCGTGGTGAGCGAAGCCATCCGGCAAATCGCCAGCAAGATCAACGCGAGGCTGGACAGTCCGAGCCTGTCGGGCATCGTCGACCCCGCACGCGGCTATTGATGCCATCCCCACCCAATCCATCACCGTCAGGCACTCAAACCATGCGCTCACTTTTTCACTTCGCCTTCAACGTCAACGACCTCGAGATCGCCCGCCGTTTCTATGGCGGCGTGCTGGGCTGCCGCGAAGGCCGCAGCACCGACACCTGGGTCGACTTCGATTTCTTCGACCACCAGATTTCGCTGCACCTTGGCACACCTTTCGCCACCGCGGCAACTGGCCATGTCGGCGGCAAACTGGTACCCATGCCGCACTTCGGGCTGATCCTTGCGCTGCCAGAATGGCAGGCGATGGCACAACGTCTGACAGCAGCCGATACGGAATTCGTACTCGCACCACAGGTGCGTTTCGAGCATCAGCCAGGTGAGCAGTGGACCATGTTCTTCCTCGACCCCTTTGGCAATCCCATCGAGATCAAGGGATTTCGCGACCTTGACGCGGTCTACGCGACCTGAGCGCTACCCCCATCCAGACCAGAACGCAAAAAGGGCCACCCAATTGGGTGGCCTTTTCGTTCATGCATTGCGCGCTGGCGACCAGCACAGAGAGCGGGCCCGTCGGACCTGCAACGCCTTCAGAGCACCTGCATCGCGCGCGCGACCGTCCCAAGCGCACGGCAGCCGGTTTCAGTCACGACGATGGTCTCGCTCACACCAACGGTGAACTCGCCATAAACGCGCAATGCTGGCGGCAGGTGAAAGGACATGCCGGGCTGCAGCAGCGTCTTCACACCGCTGTAAAGGCTCAAGATGGCACCCTCACCCCAGTCGGGTGCGAAAGAAATGCCAACGGAATACCCAGTGCGCTTTTTGAAGGCCTCGGTGTAGCCAGCACGATCAATCACAGCCTGGCAAGCCAGGTGCGGTGCCTCACATGGTTCGCCGGGCTTGATCGCGTCGAGCGCGGCCTGCAGGGCGTCCTGGCAGACCTTATCCATGTCAATGGCGAGCTGCGGCGGTTGGCCGATCCAGGCCGAGCGCATGAGGGCGGCATGGTAGCGATCATGGCTGGCCGCCATTTCGAGGAAAGCAGGCTCACCCTGCGCGATCCTGCGACGGCGCCATGTGCCATGGGGAATACCGCTACGCGGACCGCAGGAGACCAGCGGTTCCATGCCCATGTATTCCGAACCGGCTGCAATCGAGGCCTGCAACATGGCCGCGACAAAGTCGTTCTCAGTGGCACCAACCCTGACGGCAGCCAACCCGGCACGCATGCCAGCGTCCACATAACTCGCCGCCTTCTCGAGCTTCTCAATCTCGGCTGCGGACTTGATCGCACGCAGCTTCTCGATCTGTCCTGCGCCGTCGTGGATGGTGCCCAGCTTGGCCTGCAGCGCTTCATAAACCGCAATGGGCAGAAACCACCCACGCTTGTCGATGGCGATGCGCTTGCCAGCCCAGCCTTTTTTCTGGATCACGTCAACCAGAAAACCAACTGGTTCATCGCCGTCGGTGTAGATCGCCGCATCGCTGATGAAGGTGTTGGAGATGAAGTTGAAATACTCGAGCTGACGGATGACAAAAACCGGCTCACCCTCAACAGGCAGCACCAAGGCCTGAAAGGTGTAGTAACCAGGCGTCTGTTGGCCCGTGAGGTAAAAGATGTTTTCCGGGCCGGTGACGACCATCACATCGATGCCTGCCTGCTGCAAATTGGCGCGGGCACGGCGCACACGCTCGTCGTATTCCGTACGGGCAAAGGCGGACTCACCGCCCTGTTTCACGCTGGAAGGAATGGGGATCATCTAAAAGCTCCAAATGGTTTGGGTTTGGGAGAAATCGAAAGCCAGCCCCAGGCCCGGGCCGGCGGGTGCCGAGACATGGCCATCGGCATAAACGAGACCGCTGGCCGGGTCATCAGCCAGACCGTCGGCGCCATACAGTTCGGCAAAGCGCGGCGCCAGCGCACAGGCAAGGTGCAGCGCCGCCGCCGTGGCGGCACCTCCCTCGTTCATCTGACCAACCATGCAGGGCACATCAGCAGCGGCAAGTCTCCGGGCGGCAGCCCGCGCAGGTGCAAGCCCGCCGAGTTTGACCAGCTTGAGGTGTGCCCACAGGCGGCCACCTAAGGCGCAGATTTCAGCAACGTCAGACATGCTGCACACACCCTCATCGAGCATCAGTGGCATGGGGCTAGATGCCGACAGAGCCAGCATCTCGGCAGGTCGGGCCGTGGCCACGGGTTGCTCCAGATAAGCCAGGTCGAACGGCGCCAGCGCTTCGAGCCGAGCAGGTGCCTCGTCGATCGTCCACTGCGCGTTGGCATCGGCCGCCAGAGAGATCGTGTCGCCGAAGCGCTTGCGCAAGGCTGTAAGGCGACGCAGATCCTGCGCAAAATCGCCAACGCCCACGCGCACCTTCAGGTCGGTAAAGCCACGCGCCACATAGGCCTCTGCCTGCTGCATGAAGACGTCGAATGGTGACCAGAACAAGGTTTGGTTGCTGTGCCAGACCACCGGTGTGGAGGCAGCGATGCCATCGTCACGCAGCCAGTCGGCCAACGGCTGACCGGCCCGACGCGCCACCAGGTCGTGCAACGCGCAGTCAATGAGACAGCGCACCGGCATCGACAAAACGCAGGCCCACTGCGGCATCGTGTCCAACAAAATTTCTGGGCTGTGCGACCAGTCGATCGTGGCCAAGGCTGCAAGCGCATGCTGTCGCACCTGTTCTGGGGCATAACCATTGAGGTAGGGAATGTTGATGCGGACTTCGCCGACAGCCTCGTGCTCACCGTCGTCGAGCCGCAGGTAAAGCGCCTGCAGCATCACCATGGAGCCTGACGAGGCGGTGTGTAGCACCACGCCGTTGCCGTAGTGCAGATCCTTCGCGTGCAGTGAGACTTGCATGCGCTCAGCTCTTCTTCATCATCTGCAGGGCCACGTCGCGGTAGATCAGGGCCGAGGCGATGAACTCGTCGATGGGCACAAATTCATCAGGTTTGTGCGCCACAGCCAGGGTACCGGGGCCGATCACCGTGCCAGTGGTGCCCAGGCTGCGGAAGTGCACCAGGTCACAACCGCCCTGAAATCCATAGGGGCCGGCCTCGCCATGGTTGTGCTCGCGGCAGGCGGCCAGGCTCGCCTGCACGATGGGTTCGGTGAGCGCTGTCTCAGTGGCGCCGCCGGTTGTCGCCTTGTATTCAAGCACTTCGGCGCGGACACCAAATTTCTCCTGCGCCAGCGCCAACAGTTGGTTTATCTCTGCCTTGACGGCAGACTCATCCTCTCCAGGCACCATACGACGGTCAAGCAACAGGTCGCAGGCGCCGGGCAGCACGTTGTCAGCGTGGCCACCATGGATGCGCGTCACCGTCAGGCTGGCTGTGCCGACAAGGTTATGGCAGTGGCATTTGACCACCGTCTCATGGTGATGTTCCACCAAGCCGAGCAGCTGACCAGCACGGTAGATGGCGTTTTCACCGAGGTCTGGCGTACCCGAGTGGGCGGTGACGCCGTGCACGCGCACCAGAGGGCGCAGGCTGCCTTTGTGGGCGGTGTAGGCGCAGTTCGAGGTGGGCTCGCCAATCACTGCAAAGTCGATTTTCGGTGGCTGGTTGGCCACGTAGTGTTTGGCACCCTCGCTGGCGATCTCTTCGTCGGCGGTAAAGACTGCCATGAGCGTTCCCGACCAGCTGTCGCGCACCGCGATCAACAGGCGACAGGCTTCGACCATCGCAGCCATTGGGCCCTTGGCGTCACAACTGCCCCGACCATAGAGTCTGCCGTCGGCCTCTGTCAACACAAAAGGATCGGTGTGCCATCCCTCGCCAGCGGGCACCGTGTCGATGTGAGTGTTGAAAGCAAAGGTCGGACCGGAACCATTGGTGTAAGTGGCAATCACATTGACCCGGCCGGGCTTGTACTCGGAGAGTGCCAGGTCGAACCCTTCGGCCTCAAGCAGACCATGCAGGTACTGGGCAGCGGCCAGTTCGTCGCCCGGTGGGTTCTCTGTGTTGATGGCAACCAGCGCCGTGAGGTCGCGCTTCATACGAGCGAAGTCAGGCTGGGGAGCGTTGGCAACCAATGTGACGGCTGCGAGAGACAGGGGGGGGAAGAGCGTGGAAGTCATGGTGTGGATGAAACTCAATGCAAGATCTGTTCAAGGAAGCGTTTGGCACGCGGATGGACCTCACCGCTGAAGAAACCGGCGCTGGTGGCGTTTTCGATGATTTCGCCACCCTCCATGAAAACGATGCGGTCGGCTGCCTGGCGGGCAAAACCCATCTCATGGGTCACAACCAGACTGGTCATGCCTTCAGACGAAAGCTCGGCCATCACGTCGAGCACCTCACGGATCATTTCCGGGTCGAGCGCGGAGGTGGGCTCGTCATAAAGCATGACCTTGGGTTTCATCGCCAGCGCGCGAGCGATGGCAACGCGCTGCTGCTGGCCGCCGGAGAGTTCGTCGGGAAAGTGGTCGGCTTTTTCGGGAATCCGCACCTTGCGCAGCAGTTCACTGGCGATGTCGTGCGCATCACTGCGGCTCATGCCCCGCACCTTCATCGGCGCGAGCATGATGTTCTCGGCCGCCGTCAGGTGGGAAAAGAGCTCGAAGTTCTGGAACACCATGCCGATCTCGCGACGCAGATATGGCGCATTGCGGGCGTCTCGAGTGACGTCCTTGCCCTCAAAAAAAATGTTGCCGCCGTCGGCCGGATCAAGTTGATTGACACAGCGCAGCAGCGTGGACTTGCCCGATCCCGAAGGTCCGATGATGACCACGGTCTCGCTGGCCTGCACGTTGAGCGAACAGTTCTTCAGGATTTTGTTGGAGCCAAAGCTCTTGTCAATGGCCATGATTTCAAGCAAGGGATAAGGCGTGGCAACTTTTGGGGCGCTTGACATAAGGTCTCCTCAACGAACAGTGGTGGTACGGCCTACACCCAGCAGGCGCTCCATCATGGACATGGCCTTGCGTTTGCGACGGCTCTTTGGGTCGAGCCGACGCTCGATCAACGATTGCAGGGCCATGAACAGTGTGGTCAACACGAGGTAATAAATGCCCGCGGCGGTCAACGCCTCGAAATAGCGGAAGTTCGAGCTCGCGGTCTGATTGGCGATCAGCAGCAGATCTTCTACCGCGACGACCGACACCAGTGCACTCAGCTTGAGCATGCCGATCATCTGATTGCCGATGGGTGGCAGGATAATGCGCACAGCCTGCGGGATGACCACATGGCGCATCACATCGGAAGGAAACATGCCAAGGGCAAGCGCGGCAGTACGCTGTCCTTTACGGATCGCCTGCAGGCCTGAGCGGATGATTTCGGCCATATAAGCACCCTCATTGAGCGACAGCGCCAACACCGCGCAAACCACCGCCGACAGACGGATACCAAAAGACGGCAACACGTTGTAAACAAAGATGATTTGGAACAGCACCGGCGTGCCACGAAACAGCCACAGATAGGCCAGAGTCACACCGTGTGCTGCGCGTAAGCGGGTTTCCTGCAACAAGGCGATGATCAGACCAACGATAGCGCCAAAAAACAGCGAGCAGACCGTGATCAGCAAAGTGATCAACGCACCATGAAAGAATGTCGGCGAGATGAGATAGGTGAGGACGAGTTCGAAGGACATGGGTTGTTTCCTGGTTCACGCTGTGACGCTCCGGGGAGCGCCAACGGTCATGCTCGGCGGAGCGATCAGTTCAACAGGCCGACGCTGGCGGGGAACTTCCACTTGGCGATCAGCTTGGCATAGGTTCCGTCAGCCACCACTTCCTTGAGCGCAGCCTCCAGCGCGGCTTTCGTTTTCGCATCACCCTTGCGAACGGCCAGGCCAATCAGGGTGTTGGACTCGAACTCGGAGCCGACAATTTCGAACACATTGGCCAGTTCGCTCATCAGCTTGACCGCGCCAGGCGTAGAGTCGTAGTAGACATCGGCGCGCCCTTGACGCAGCGCGAGTGCCGAGTCCTGCGCGGTAGGCAGTGTCAGCACCTTGACGGCAGGTAGCCCCGCTTTGGTGCACCGATCATTGTCAGCCCGGGCCTGCGTCTCCTGGATACCACCGAGCGTCACTGCGATGCTCTTGCCACACAGGCTGTCATCCCGACCGGTGATCTTGGCCGGATTACCCTTGGCCACCATGACCTGGTTGCCAATCTTCAGGTAAGGGACAAAGTCGACCTGCTCGCTGCGAGCAGGATTGATGTACATAGCCGAATTGATCAGATCGACGCGCCCCCCCTGCAACGCGGGAATCAGGCCCTTGAATTCCATGTTCATGGCCTTGGGGTCGAGACTGAGCTTCTTGCTCAAGGCTTGGATCAAGTCGATGTCGAAGCCGGCAAGCTGGGTACCATCCTTGAACTCAAAGGGAGCGAAACTTGCCGCAACGCCATAAGTGAGCGCCCCTTTCTCGACGAGTGCTTCAGGGGCGAGCGTAGCCGCAGGTACGGCACTTGCAATGCACAACGTGGCGACGAATGCGGCCAGACGGACGCCGAGATGTGTTTTTCCGATCATGATGAATCCTTCATTGAGAAAATATTGGAAAAAAATTGCGCTCTTTGAAAAAACAGGACAGCGAGATGCAGCAGAAAAAGGCACCAACTTTTAACTTTTCATGCACCGTCGACGTGCATTACGATCCGTCCGTCCTGATTCAATGCCGCTTTCGCTTCCTGCCTGTCTCGAATGCAATAAGTGTTCCAACTTGTTTAGTTTGATATAAAAAATACAATTTCGTCGATACACGTCACACCCCCACCCCAAAACAGTGAGATAAACAACATGGCACGCGTTCCCGGCCAGAGCCGCCGCAGGCTGGCTAACCAGATCCTGAACATGCTGCGCGAAGCAAATTTCGATGTCGGTCACCACCTGCGCGAGCAGCAGCTGGCCGACACGCTCTGCGTGTCACGCACGCCCATTCGCGCCGCGCTACAACTTCTCTGCAGCGAAGGCATCGTTGAGATGCGCAAACATCTGGGCTTCTTTCTCGCCAAGCCTCATGGGGAACTACCTCAGGTGGATTTCGACATTTCTTCCAGCGTGGGAGACGCGCTGTATGAACGCCTGGTGAACGACCGCATTGCTGGCACCATCCCGAACTCGCTGACACAGACCGAGATCGCCAAACGCTACGACGTCGACCGGGTCACCTTGCTACGCACCCTGGCACGACTGGCCGAAGATGGGTTGATTGAGCGCAACCAAGGCCAGGGCTGGACCTTCCTGCCGACACTGGACAACGACCTCGCGCTGCGCAACGGCTACAACTTCCGCCTGATGGTGGAGCCCGCGACCTTCCTGCTGCCGAGCTTTAAACCCGATCGCGCAACACTGGAGCGCTCGCGTATGCAGCATCTGTTTCTGGTTGCGCACCCGGACATTGCCTCGGTCAGCAGCACGCAGCTGTTCGAAACCGATGCCAGCTTCCATGAAATGTTTGCCGAGTTCAGTGGCAACATCTTCGTACTGCAGGCCATCCAACAGCAGAACCGCCTGCGCAAACTGATGGAGTTCGCGGGTTACGCCAACCGCCGACGGGTACGGGATTGGTGCGGCGAACACTTGGCAATCATCGACACTGTTGCCGCCGGGCAGTACGCCAAAGCTGGAGAGATGATGCGCGAACACCTAACCCATGCCGACGACGCGGCGGACCGAGGTGGCAAGACCCTGAAGCCCAGAGCGCAAAAGGCTGCGCGTGCAACGAATCGGATGAAAGAACCCAGCAGCACCGATCAACCTCGCGTGCGATCGGCGTGACGTCTGGCCACTGCCAGAAAGTCCATCATCAGCGGGTGTGGTGTGCCCTTGCGCGACGACAGTTCAGGGTGCCCCTGCATGCCCCAGAAAAAAGGGTGTGAAGGGCTGCTGATCGCGTCCACAATCTGCCCGCTGGTATCGGTCGCGGCAATACACAAGCCGTGCTCGCGCAGAAGAGGTAGCAGCACCGGGTTCAGGCCGAAACGGTGGTTGCAGCGCACCACCGGGTTTGGCCCCATGAGCGCGCTAAAGTGCGGATCGACCGACATTACCGGCTGATCACCCAGTCTAAACACCGGTAAACCGGGTGTTTCGGCCAGCGGCACGAAGCTTTTAAGTGATGCGTGCGGATCAGCCTCCGAGAGATTGGCATCACCAGCGCCGGGCAAACTTCGCACGAGCACGGTTGACATGGTCTGCATGCCCAGACACAGACCCAGTGTGGGAATGCCTGCCGCCAGCGTATGCTGCGCTGCGGCCAGTTGACCAGGCACATTGCCCATGTCGGAGCCTCCGGGCAATACCACGCCATCCACACCATGGAGATCAGCCGGCGCAAAGTCGTGCGGAGCGACGAAATGGATGTCCAGGTGAAGGCCTTGCGCGTCAGCAGCATCAGCCAATGCAGCAAGGTTGGCCGGGTAAACATTCCGCTGGTCATACTCGGTTCCGATCAATGCAATGCGAAGCGGTGCGACAAGCTCATCACGGGCATCGAGCCTGCCGCCAAACACCTCATTCGGCGCCAAACGGCCAAAAAAATCGCGGCACCACCCCCCATCGGGGCAAGCGTCACCATCGGTTGCGCGCAAGCGCCAGCAGCCGTCCACCGTCTCAACATGCCAAAACCGCACCGCCACGCCAGACACTTTGGCCAACGCCAAAAGCTCATCCATATCCGCCACGTTCTGCACAGGTGGATGCCATGGCACAACAACATCTTCCCTCTTTGCCGTCGCCACAATGTCCTGCGCCGAGGCTGGCGCAGACACCATCCGCCCAGTCAGGCGCTCATACCAAAGCAGGCCACTGGCGACTAACACCCCCTGAGGAGCCACATGCTGTACAGCATCGGCACCATGCGTCAATGTGAATACGGCGGGTCTGTGCATCAGCACAGCAGCGGTCGCGTGAGCCGCAACGGCGGCCATGGCGCCGTACAGGGCGGGTTGGGTGGATGTATGGATAACAAACGTGATTGGCATCAGCGCATTGTGCACGAAACAAGATTGAATTGCACTTATTTAAACAAACTATACAATTATGCTTGTTTCATTTTTTTGGAAACTTCCATGCTCCCACCACCACTGGCTCATCGCATGCGCCAGATCCGTCCTTCACCCACTGCAGAAATTTCCGTCAAGGTCAGAGCCCTGAACGAACAGGGGCACCGTGTCATCAACTTGGGAGAAGGCGAGCTCGACTTCCCCACCCCCAGTCACATCGCGCGGGCTGGCATTGACGCCATCCAAGCCGGTGATACAAAGTACACGGCCGTGCCCGGCACGCCAGAACTCAAGCGCGCCATCGCAACCAAATTCCTGCGCGACAACGCACTGGCATACGAGGTTGGTGAAGTGATCGCGGGGGCTGGTGCCAAGCAACTGATCTTCAATGCCATGCTCGCCACACTCAACCCTGGCGACGAGGTGATCATCCCTGCCCCCTACTGGGTGTCCTACCCCGACATCGTGGCCATCGCTGAAGGCACCCCATGCATCGTCAAATGCACCGAAAAGGATGGCTGGAAACTTCGCCCCGATGTCCTTGAGTCGGCCATCACTTCGCGCACACGCTGGGTGATCCTCAATTCGCCCAACAACCCGACCGGTGCAGTCTATTCAGCGCAGGAAATGCGAGCACTGACACAGGTACTGTTGCGCCATCCGCAGGTACTCGTCATGGCCGACGACATCTACGAACACACGCGCTACGTCACTGAGTTCGTGACTCCCGCCGCGCTGGAGCCAGCGCTCAAGGATCGGACACTCACGGTGAATGGTGTCTCCAAAGCCTATTCCATGACAGGCTGGCGCATCGGCTATGCGGCAGGTCCAAAATGGCTGATTGATGCGATGCAGGTGCTGCAATCACAGAGCACATCCAATGCGAGTTCCATCTCTCAAGCTGCAGCTGTCGCAGCATTGGAAGGAGAGATCAACTTCATCGGTGAGTGGTTGGAATTGCTGGTTCAACGCCGTGACCGGCTGATGCGGACAATCGCGCGCATCGACGGTCTTGACAGCGCCACACCCGAAGGTGCTTTCTATGTGTTTGCGAATTGCTCTGCATTGCTGGGCCGCACCACACCACAAGGAGCACACCTGAAAAGCGATCTGGACGTCGCCAACTATTTGCTGGATACGGCGCATGTGGGCACGGTCCATGGCTCCGCCTTCGGTGCTCCTGGTTACCTTCGGATTGCCTATGCGGTTGACTTGCAGGTGCTTGAAGAGGCGTGTGATCGTATCGAAAAAGCATGTGCCGCCTTAGGCATGGGTCAGATCATGCTCGGAAGCGTTGACTTGTCACCGAAGATGGAAGAGCTTCGGCTGGCGCAATCGGGTTGGTAAATAACGAAGTCTTCCTACATACGGGCTGTTGGCGCTGCGCATCTTGTTCGTGCTCTTTGCGCCAGCGATGCAATACGTTGGCGTTCATGCCATATAGCAATGCGAGGGCCGCATGGGTTACGTACACACGATCTTGTGAGACTCAAGACCTCAATTCGAGATGGGTTCGTTCGGCGCTGACGTCTGTTCGTTCAAATTGCGTGACCATCAGGGCTTCCATGTTTAACGCAGGAACAGCTTTTGAAAACAGCCATCCTTGATAAGTCTGGCAGCCGTGACGACTCAGGAATGCTCGCTGTGCATCGGTTTCGACACCCTCAGCCACCACTAACAAGTTGAGACTCCTCGCGAGGCCAATAATCGTGCGAACAATGGAGATATCGTGCTCATTGCCAGGTAAATCTTTGATGAAGCAGCGGTCAATCTTCAGCTTGGTAATGGGCAACGACTTGATATGAGCAAGAGAAGAGTACCCCGTGCCAAAGTCATCAAGCGAAATACCGATGCCCAGGCTGACAAGTTCAGAAAGTGCTTGTTGTGCAAACTCGGGCGACTCCATCGCTGCAGATTCTGTGATTTCAATTTCTAGTAACTCAGGCGATGCACCTGATGTCTCCACTGCATTTCGAATAAAGGCAACCAGGCTTTGTTGACGCAGTTGCTGGGGCGAGACATTGACTGCAACTTTCAAAGGTATCCCGGCATTTGCCCATTGAGCAATTTGCTTGCATGCGGTTCCGATCACCCATGCGCTTATAGGCAAGATCAGGCCGGTTGCTTCAGCCACTGGAATAAACCTAGCAGGAGAGACTTCACCCAGTTCGCCATCGTTCCAGCGCAAAAGGGCCTCTGCACCGACAATTCTCCCTGTCTCGATGTCCACTTGAGGCTGGTAATAAAGTGTCAACTCTCCTGCATCCAGGGCATTTTTGAGTCGAACGTGAAGTCTCAGGTCCTGCTGTAGCCGCCGGTCCATAGCACCGGAAAATACCACATAGGTTCCGCGTCCCGCCTGCTTGGCCTGGTACATGGCGACATCGGCATAACGCAGGAGTGTCTCCTCGTCGCCTGCATCTTCCGGATAGAAACTCAGGCCGATGCTGCCTCCCACAATCACCGCTTCGTGCCCAACTTGACAGGGAAGCGAGAAACTCAGCAAGACCTTCTCTGCGACCTGCGCTGCATCAGATACCCGCCCGAGGTTAGACAGAAGAACGCCAAACTCGTCACCGCCTAATCGGGCAAGCATATCTTCAGCTCGAAGAAGACTCTTGAGGCGGTGACCGATTTCTACCAACAGCTCATTGCCGAAGGCATCACCAAAACTGTCGTTGATCGTCTTGAAGTTATCGAGGTCCAACATCAATACGGCCACACGCGTTCCATCCCGTTTGGCGTTTGTAATGGCCTGCCTCAGATGGTTCAGAAACAGCAACCGATTCGGCAGATCGGTCACACTATCGTGCGTTGCCTGATAGAGTAAGTCTGCGTCATGGCGCTTTCTCTCGGAAACATCACGGATGTAGGCCACGGTGAATCCATTTTGACAGGGCGATGGAACGCTCAGACTGATGTCCGCCAAAAATTCATCACCGTTCTTGCGTTTCCCTAATAGTCCATTGACCAAGTTCATGGAATGAAGTCGCACAAATGTCGAACTTTGACAAGGCAACGCATGCGGGGACTCACCCATCACGTTGGGAAATAGGATGTCTACCCGCTGGCCCGCAAGCTCATCAGGCGAGTAGCCGAAAATGCTCTCCATCATGGAGTTGACCATCAAAATAACACCACTCTGAGCAATGCAAATCACGCCATCACGTGAAGCATCAAGGACATGATGAAACTGTGCCTTGAAGTGTTCAAACGCCAAATGGGCAGGCTCAACCTTCTCAGTCGATTGTTCGGCAACATGTGTGGGTAATAGCTGCTGGGGTAGATCTTCAGAGGGCATGCGGGCGGGCCTTTAGCTTAACGTTGGCGCTAAATGATCTGCCAGATCACTGAAATCCTGCGCACCACGACATGTGGGTGCATAGTGACGAATCGGTTTACCCACCATAAAGGCTTCTGCCAGCCGAATGTCATTGCGGATGCCTGGCAGAACGCGAATAGAACCGAACTGCCGCCCGACTTCGTTGGTGACAGTACGGTGCAGACGAACATTTTCGGCAGCAATAGTTGGCAGAAAGCCAAGAATTTTCAAACCTGGATTGCCATCTGATTTCACCTTAAACAACACACGCATCAACTGTCGCACACCCTCGAAGGACAAGTGATGCGGTACATAAGGCACCAACAACCAATTGGCGGCAGTGAGCGCATTGAGCAGCAGGATATCTAGCGAGGGGGGAGTGTCCAAAATGACAACGTCGAAGCGTTGGGCCAACTCCTCATCGGCCAGTGCACGCGATAAGCGTCGTTCGTCGCGGTTCCCACTGCCATGTTCGAACCGCTGGTCGGCAGGCGCAATGGCTAGATTGGGATAGGCGGTCTCCTTGATCATGCTGGGCAGTCGAGCCTCAGGATCCATGAACAGGCGATGTATCGCTTCGTCGGTGCCATTCACGGCAAGACCTACACCCACAGCACAGTGGCTTTGTGTGTCAAGATCAATCAATAACACGCGTCGACCACGGGCAGCCAATTCTGCTGCCAAATTGACCGCCACTGTGGTTTTTCCAGTACCGCCCTTGCGGTTCGAAACAGCAATCACATGAAGTTTTGACATGGGCATTTAAAGATGTACAAAGTTTTGGTTTGCTCAACCAAGCGCCTTGACCAATGCCTTTCGCAAATCGTCCCGAACAAATGGCTTGGAGAGTGTCGCCTTGACCCCCAACAAGGCCGCCGATTCAAGGTTGAATTCGGCCGAAATCGAACGCCGTCCTCCAGAAACTGCAATCACGGGAATGCTGACGTGTCTGCGCGCCAGTTCCATAATGAAGTCAATGCCATCCAATTTAGGCATGAGAATGTCGGTAATGATCAAGTCCGGTGTCTTGTGAGACAGCATGCCCAAACCCATTTGGCCGTCGGTCGCGATGTTCACATGGTGTGCGTCCAAGATCAGCATCTGCACTAGCATGTCTCGAAACTGATCGTCATCGTCAATGACTAAGATGTTCGCCATATTGATCCTTACTTTCTGATTTATCCGAAGCCAGCAGGGGTAAGACCACCCGAAATTCGGTGCCGCATCGCTCACCGTGAGTGCGGCTCTCGGCTTGAATGAGTCCGCCTAGCCCAGTGACAATCCCGTAGACCACGGAAAGCCCCAATCCACTGCCCTTGCCGGGAGCTTTGGTGGTAAAAAACGGATCGAACACCCGTTCCAGTGCCTCTGGAGATATACCAGACCCGCTATCGGAAACGATAAGGCATATCCGATGGACCGTCGGCGCCCCTCTCGCTTGAATGCCGTCTGGTTCCCGCACTGGTTCCAATCGAATCAAGATCGTCCCGCTGTCATTCATAGCATCAGCTGCATTGATGCAGAGATTCATGACGATTTGCTGAATCTGGGACGCATCTGCCAAAACTTCTGCACTTTCCATGGTGGTGGAAAAAGCAATTTGTACACTGGGTCGTAGCGATGCACGCAACAGGGCTATTGCCTCACGCACCTCACTCACTGTATCAACTGGAATCAGCTTCACCGGCACTTGGCGCGCAAAGGCCAGCATCCGTGCTACTAGATCACGCGCACGAAAACTCGCGTTCAGTATCTGTTGAATGTTGTACTTGCCCTGCGCATCGTCTGTCAAGCTATCACCAGCCATCTCTGCAAACCCGACAATACTGCCCAGCAAGTTGTTGAAATCATGAGCGATACCAGCGGCCAAGGTGCCGACGGCCTCCAACTTACGTGACTCCTCCAAGCGAGCATTGATCATGCCTTCGTAGCGATGTTCCATTTGTTGCCGAAAAGCCATGCCATAGGCCATGGTCATTTCCATCAATGGACGAGTCAAGCGCTCAGCGACCTGAATAAGGCTCAGCTGAGGATGGCAATTTGCCAACGCCATGGTGGCTATATGGTGGATATGGGTCAGATCGTCCGGGGGAATCGACTTGTCGACAGCCGAGCGGCCAAGTTCAAACGCTTCTGCCAAATAACATTCAATGTTGTCTTTGGGATCGGCCAAAGCCACGTTTGACAAAATTTGGATGTAGCGGTCCGCCACATGTGTCACATGTGTTTGTTCGGGACTGCTTCGAATGGGGTTCTTATACATGCTGGCCTCGTATTCGCTCACATTCAGTGGCGATACAACAACAACGCAGCATCATCGGCCCCGTCTGCTAACTTTTTCAGCACGGCTGTCGCACACTCGTCGACTGATTCGGTTGCGTTCAGGATGGCTTTGCGCAAATCCGTAAACTCGTTCAGCCCGTCGGAAAACAAAGCAAGCACCTCCCCCGCAAGGATAGTGAAACACTCCGGATGGAGTCGCCCATAACCACCTCCAACGATGCCGCGAGAAGCGCCAAAACGGCAGTCCCTTTTTTCGGTCATTAACAAAGTTCTAATATTTCCCACCGAAGCCAACGTCGTCACACCGCTTTGTTTATGAATGATGGCAACCGACAGAGCGACACCACGTGTGACTTGCAAACGGGCATTCGTACGCAAAAATAATTGTTCAAGAGATTCCTCCAGAGCAGATCCAACACACGCTATGGCGATTTCTGCCGCCACTGCAGCCTCAGGCCCATGACCTAAGCCATCGGCCACTGCAACGATGAGCTTTTCGGGTGTATCCCACCAACCGCATCGGTCACCACACTCGATCTCCCCCCCCATGGGCAGCGTAGCGCATGAAATCATTGGGAGCACCACTTCCGTGCAGTAATCGAAGTGCCGCAGCCGATTTTTGTAGTTATTTCCATTTCATCCATCAGGCGCTTAGCACCGGGCAAACCGAATCCCAGACTGCCAGTGGTGCTGAATCCATCGAGCAATGCTTGGGCAACGTCAGCTATACCCGGTCCATGATCGGTTGCGACCAATTCGATGCCATGAAGGTCGGCCGTCACGTGCACATAAAACACCCCACCGCCCGCGTGAAAGTACATATTTGCAGCAAGCTCCGACGCTGCAGTTGCCACATAACAACTCTCAGTCTTGCTAAATCCAAGAGACTCCGCGAGATTCCTTGCATTGCGTACCGCTTGGGAGATGTCGCACTCGTTGGCAATCACCAGGCTGAGGCTGTTCATCTGTATTTCTCACGTATCCGTTGTCTTGCGAGCGAGGTATCAATGCGCGTCAGACCCGGAGCCGATTCAATGGAAAAGTGGTCCATCAATCGACGTGTTCCTGGCAAACCCGCACCCAATCCATTGCTGGTGCTGTAGCCATCTTTCATCGCCAAGTCCATATTCGGGATACCAGGACCATGGTCTTCGACAATGATTTGAATGCAAATATTGCTCAGATCCGAACGATCAATCAGCTCGCAAAAACCGTTTCCAGCGTACTGAATCACATTGCGAGTCAACTCGGAAACCGCAGTGGCCAGACGAGTTTGATCAGCGGCACCAAATCCGAGTTGAACAGCCATAGATCGGGCAGAACTACGCGCTGTCACGACGTCTTGCACCCCAGAGATGGGGACTCGCTCAGACGGACGTGGGCTGTACATAGTCTTCTACGGAGTCCAACTCCGCGTCCCCTCGTTTGCTAATGAGTTGTCTGAGCTTTTTTAGCCCCTGATCAAGGTTGAACGAGCAATCAGCAGCAATCAGTTCGCGCCCCATTTCAACCAAGGTCATGGCTACATACGGGCGTATCCCACAAATAATGACCTCTGCCCCCAAAAGCCGCGCCATGCTTGCCGTTTCATTGATAACACGTGCCATGAACGAATCAACCACTTCTAGCGCGGTGATATCAATGGCGATTCCCAGCGTTTCAGTTTCAGCGATAGTATTCACGACATCGCTCTGAAACTGCAGAACATCCGTGTCTGATAGGTCGATTTGAATCGAAGCCAGCAGTATCTTGCCAAGCCTCAGTATGGGGATTTTCATTTGCCCACCTCATCGATGGGGACGATCCGACGCCCAATCGCCTTCAAGGCTTCAGCCACACCTGCACGCAACGATGCCCGTGTCAGCACACCTTCAAAACCAACACCTAGCTTGGTGAGTGTCAGCGCACCAGCAGGGCTGATACCGGTCATGATGATGCGCGTGCCCAGCAGCTGCGCCGCGTCCACCGTCTTCATGATGTGCCGAGCCACACTGGTATCAACGACCGGCACCCCAGTGATATCAATGATGGTGACAAGGGCTTCATAACGCGCGATGGATTCAAGCAAACGCTCAGTAAATTGGCGTGCGCGAAGAGTATCAATCACACCAATCATCGGCAAGATAAGCACCTGGTCCCACAGGCGAATGACGGGCGTTGAGAGCTCCATCAATGACAGGCTTTGTTGAGAAATGATATTTTCACGGGTTTCAACATAGGCCTCGAAAGTCAGCAAAGACAAGCGATCCAAAACGTCGTCCATGGCTCTCAGACAAATGGCTAGCTGACTAGCGTTGTCACTTAACTCTGCCACCAAACGGGTCGTGAGCACATTTTTCAGAACTAGAACAAACTGGGCCGTGTCCGTGGGTTTAAAACCGGCTCTGGCGCGACCTGCACTGAGTTCGTTTGTCGTGATCGCCAGCGCCCCGCCTGCATCCATTTCTGGTGGCGCATCCCCGACTTGCGCTGCAAAGACCGCTGCCAATTCTGTGAGCAGTCGACTGGCCAGTTGCCTGACGATACCTTCATCAACGTCCTTCGGGTAATGGCGGTTCCAGATGGCCATCAATTCAGTCATCCACTCCTCGCTGATGGCGCCGCGCTGCTGCGTTAGCTGCCGGACAATGGGTTCTGAGGGATTTGTGGTCATGATGCTATCTCCAATAACACTTCTTTAGAACAATTCAAATTTCGGCAAGCTGTCTGCGTTACCGTGGTCATCGACAGCCGCATGACGACTTTCCGCGAATACATAGTCATCCAACACGCCTTGCATTTTTACAGGCAGCGTGTTCAAGTCTGCGCCCCCTCCCCCGAGACGCTGTGGTAATTCAGTGAGAACTTCATTGCGCTGCGCTATGGCGTTGGATGCCCGCTCGATGCGTTGGCGCGCAACATCCTGAAACTGGATGAGACCCAGCATGTCGGCAATTTCACTGGCCAAACTGGTGTTGTGCTGGGTCACCACGACAAACAAGGTTTTGTAATATTGCCGTATGTCGTCGTAGTTTTCTTGAAGTCGATGAATCGAACTAATGATCGCACCTGCATCCAAAATCTGCTGCTCAGCGGGGCTTTCCTTCAAGTCCTGTTGCATCGTAAGTTGTGCGCCCTTGAGTCCGTTTTCAATCATCAATGCCGCGTTGGCGGACTTTTCTGACAGCTTCTTGACCTCAGAGGCAACCACTGCAAAACCGCGACCCGCCTCACCGGCATGCGCTGCCTCGATGGCAGCATTGAGTGCCAAAAGATTCGTTTGCAGGCTGATGTCTTTGATCAGCTGTGTGAACGCGCCAAGTGCATTGATTTCCTTGAGTGCAGCCTGTTGAATCGCATTTACATCTTGACGAATCATTTTTGGAAGCGTGTTCACGAAGTCGCTGATTTGAGTTATTGAAGCAACGCTGGCCTCGATTTCACCGTCCATGTTTTGAGCAGAGAGATTCGAGTTATCGAGATACCCAACCAGATTTGATGCAGCATCGTTGAGTTTTCTCACCTGTTGGATCAAGGTCATGGCAGCTTCATCGGTGTCTTCGACGACCACCTTCAACTGCTCACCGATTGCTTCATCAATGCGGATGTGTGCATCTATGACCAGCTTGGCTTGCTTGTCCATAGCCGTCAGAAAATGCCAAAGTCCTGCCAATTCTTTGCGGGCTAATGGCCAAGCAATCAAAACGGTCAATGGGATGAAAGTCAGCATAGACAACGCAGACGTGATCGTGATCTCCTGGACACAACTCACATTGGCCGACTGGAGTAGGTTCACATGCAACCAATTCGAAAAATAGGTACTGATGACGCACACCACACCAAAAGCCACTAGTGCGGCAACTAGCAATTTGGATATAAGCCACGTCCGATTTTTCTGATGTTTCTGCATTACCACAGACTTGCCCTCAGGTGCCAGGAAGTACTTGCTTGATAATTTTTAACAAGTCTGCCCCCCCCACCGGCTTGACCAGCCAGCCAGTTGCGCCTAACTTCTTGCCTTCATCACGTTTTGCTGCTTGGCTTTCGGTGGTAAGGGTCAGAATCGGTGTGAATCTGAAGCCAGGCAATGCCCGCACATTCTTGATGAGTTCCATGCCATCCATGTTGGGCATGTTGACATCGGTAATGATCAGGTCTGGCTTGCTCCCACCCTTGAGCTTGGAGAGCGCTTTGACACCATCTTCAGCAGTTATCACTGTGAATCCTGCGATTTCGAGATTGTTCTTGACGCTCATCAGCATCGTAGCCGAGTCATCAACGATCATGATGGTCTTTCCCACTTGTGTACTCCTAGGTTCTTTGCTTGAGGTAAGTATGTAAAAACTATTTCTTCGTCAGGGCTTGACTAACACCTGACACCAATGCTGACTTTAGCCACGCTGTGAATGCCACATCTTCGGGCCAGGCGCTAACGACTGGCTTGGCGACCATCAACACCTGTAGATTTGCAGGGTGTAGATGTGTGCATGCGGACAGGTCCACACGGGCAGATGATTTGTTTTGAAGCCACTCCAGCAATACTTCAGCATCCTCAACACTCACAACGTCTTTAAAAATAGCCAGCTTCTTTGTGTACTCGATCGCCATTACAGGATCTCCTTGACGTTTAGTACCATCAACACCGTACCATCACCCATCAGCGCTGAACCAGAATAAGCCGACAGTCCGGCTAACACGCCTGCCATTGGCTTGAGGATGATGTCCACCGTTTCACGGAAGTTATCTACCATCAGCCCAACAGGTTCGTCATTCACGCGCACCACAAGTACCGCCAACTCATCTTCTTCGTTGGCTCTCTGGTCGGCGTCCAGTCCTAGCAAAGTATTGATCGACTTCAGTGGCACGATGCGACCGCGTAACACGGTAGCGAGACTCTTCTTGATGGTGCGAACAGTGCTACGTCGCACACGCACTGTTTCCACGACACAGTCCATCGGTATTCCAAAAATTTGTCCATCGGACTCAACAATCATGACATTGGTGACAGCCATTGAGAGAGGCAGTGACAGACGAATTCGGGTTCCCTTACCTTTTTCACTTTCCAAGACAACGGTGCCATTGACTTTTTCCACGGCAGTTCGCACGACGTCCATACCGACGCCACGTCCGGAGAGGTCAGAGATCACGTCCGCCGTTGAGAAGCCTGAGGCAAAGATCAGATTCACAGCGTCCTGATCACTTATTCGCTCCAAGACTGCCTCGTCGATAAGACCTTTCTCGTACGCCTTGCGTTTGATCGCGAGCGGGTCAATTCCCTTACCATCATCGTGAATCTCGATGACGACCCGATCAGACTCCTGATTGGCACGTATGTTGAGAGTGCCTACAGTGGGTTTACCGGCTGCGCGACGCACATCGGGGTGCTCGAAACCGTGATCCAAGCTATTGCGCACGATATGCACCAGCGGATCCCCAAGTGACTCAATGATATTTTTATCAGCCTCTGTTTCCTCGCCTTCGAGAACCAGATTGACATCTTTACCCAACTTACGCGAAATGTCGCGCACCAGCCGCGGGAACCGTTGAAAAACAAAGGACACCGGCATCATGCGCACCTGCATGATGGCATCCTGCATTTCTTCGGCAATGCGATTGATGACGGCATACTGAGCTTTGATCTCACGCGACAACTCTCGAACACCGAAGACACTTTCTGCGCGCCCGGCCAGGTAAGGCAGTGCATTTTTCGAGACGACCATCTCACCAATGAGATTCATCAGGCGGTCGATCTTGGCTTGGTCGACTTTCAGGCTCTTTGGCCCTGTGGACGCATCTTCAGCCCGGCGACCGAACTTTGAATCACCCTCGTTCGAAACAGTTGCAGCACGATCGGGAACATTTTCCGATTCGACCACCGCAGTGGGGGCAACAGTGTTCTCTTGAAGTACTGCACCGATGTCGACCTTTGGCGCCAAAACGTTTCCAAGCGAACTGCTATCGAGCCAGGTCAGCAAAGCGCTTGATGCAGTCTCATTGAGCGCCGTTTCCTCGGCAATCTCCAGCCCCGATAGCTCGCCGAGGTTACCTTGCGCTCGAAGAAGCCCAGCTAGTGTTGCAGCAACCGCTTTAATGCGACCCAGATGCCAACTCTCTTTGACAGGCAAAGCAAGAATTTTTCTTTGTGCATCAACGACCCCCCTCATAGCCTCCACTTCAGGCTGCGACAGCACCAGGGTAGCGGCATGACCGGTATTGTCCGCCCCACCTCGCATTGGCGCCTCTGTTTGCGTCAATGCATTCCAGTGAGGAGCCTTCAAAAACCGCAGTGAGGTAATGAGAGCGGTAAGGGCTTGGGCATTTTTTGGTTCACATTCCAACACCAACAACAACCAGCGCAAGGCAGAAGAAAGCCATAGGTCTGGGTTGGAGATTTCCAGCATTGTTTGGACTGCGCGAGTCAACCCATGCAAATTGCCAGCCTCCAACAAATTGAGAGAATCAACAACAAAATCTTCGTAGACCGGACCACCGTTGGGTTCGCCACAAGGCAAAGCGAGCATCAAAGGGGTGATCGGTACCACACCGATCTGGTCTGGCACGTATCGGTAATACACGTCGAGTTCTGTACGCGGCGCAGTAGTTAACAGATGAAATTCCAGTACACAACGATAAGCATCCAGATCGGCCAACTTCGGCCACGGCTCTCTGACGGTGATGTTTCCCCACAAAACATCCGGCGTATTTCTCGCCTGAAAAAATGGATCGTCACCCTGAAAAAAACACTCATGCGCCGGGGTGTAGCTCAACCAATGCAAACCATCGCCATCCATCGCGCGACGGTAAGCATCCATACGCACCAATTCGGGTATTTGATCGAGCGGCAATGGTGTGACAGAACGCTGGACCGTTGGAGCCTGGGCTTGTGAGTCTCCTTGGTTGGAGAACACCGGTGTCACAGCATCGATCACCTCAATGCTGGAGATCAACTGTCGTAATGACTCAGCCAAACCTGCTGAATCGGCAGCGTGCCTAGCACCAATATTGCCATTGCGTTCAATTTCGTCGCACAACATTCCGACGAAGTCCATCGCATCAAGCAATCGATCCGCCAACGCCTTGGAGTAGGTAATTCGACCATGACGTACACCGTCCATGAGGTCTTCGCCGGCATGAAGCACACGCGTCATTTCCGGAAATTCAAACAATCCGCTGTTACCCTTGAGTGTGTGCACCAAGCGAAACAGCGACGTCATCAGTTCTTTGTCGTCGGGGGCATCTTCCAGTTGCATCAGCTTTTCTCCGATGCCTTGCAGGAAGTCTCTCGCCTCTGACAAAAACTGTTCAAGCAATGGGTTCATGCTGCGCGCCCTATGAGCAGTTTGACTTGTATGAGCAACTGCTCAGGTTTTACGGGTTTCACCAAATAGTGGTTTGCACCAGCGACATAAGCCCTGGTGAGGTCGTTGGGCTGCGCTTCTGTTGAGATCATGATGGCTGGGGCCTGAACAATGTCTTGCCCCCGAAGTTCTCGAAGAAATCCATAACCATCTAACTTGGGCATATTGATGTCCACGACATAGAGATGAAAAGATTCCTGCAATGCCTTTTCCAAGGCCTCAATGCCATTCACCGCTTCCTCCACCGTGTAACCCGCAGCTTCCAAAATATTGCGGTGGTACATGCGGACTGTGGCCGCGTCATCAACAATGAGGATGCGTTTCATCTTGCCTCCAAGGGTTTTTGATAGACGATGGCTTCGGGAAACTTGCGCACCTTGTAGAGCGAAGAAAAACGACTCATGGATTCGGAATGTCCCAAACAAATAAAGCCACCTGGTTTCATGGCGTCGTAAAAGGTTTCTGCTGCCGCCTTGCGCGAAATATCGTCGAAATAAATCAGCAAATTGCGGCAAAAAATGATGTCGAAATCCCGGTAAGCGCGGGTATCGGCGCGATCAGACAAATTGACCCTGGTGAATTCGACAGCCTGCTTTAAGTCGTCGCAAATCTGGTAACCATCCAACCTTGCCGCAAAGTATTTGTTCAGCAGTTTCTCGGGTAAGTGTTGTACGGAGCGCTGTGAATAAAACCCTTTGCGCGCCTGGCTCAAAATGCTGGTGTCAATATCGGAAGAAATAATTTCGACATCCCACTTGTTGATACTCGCCCAGAATTCCAGCAGGTAAATGGCAATCGAATAGGGCTCTTCTCCAGACGAAGATGGAATGGCCCAGATTCGAATTGGTTTGTTGTCCTTCTTGCGACTGATGAGGTCGGGAAGTATTGAATTGACCAAGCACTGAAACTGGTATTCCTCTCTAAAGAAGTAGGTTTCATTGACGGTCATCAAGTTGGTCAAATGCTGCAACTCTTCGCCCGATGCCTCAAAACGCAACATGGTGAAATAATTACGAAAACTACCACTCTGCGTCGCAACGATACGATCCACCAAACGTTTGTCAACAAAATAGCGCTTGGATGGGTCAAACTGAATGCCCGTTTTTCGGTAGAAAAACTCGCGGAATTTTTCGAAATCCTGATCGGTGATACTGGGTTCAGTCATTTCTGGCTTAAGGTTACACGGACGTAGGATTAGTCGCCATTGATCCGCTTTAACGCCAGGTCAGCGGCGAATTGGATATACGGCTCATCGGGGAAACGCAGATTCAGCCGATTCAGGGGTTCTCGCGCTGCTGCCGTGCCTACTTCGCCGAGCAGATCGACAGCCGTTGCGCAGACGTTGAGCAAGGAATCCTGCTCAATGACGGTGATCAGCCATGACTCAACTTCTGGGTGTCTGAGGGACTCCAGAATATTTACTGCAAAGATACGCACATCCGGGTCATCATCCTGGAGCAGTCCACGCATGATGGTTGCGACCTCATCGGGCAACTGCTTCATGGCTTCAATCGCTTCATTGCGAAGCGATGCGTTCTCACTTCTGAGGCATTCCACCAGACCAGCGACCGCAATCTCATCGCCCAAAGAAGTCAGAGTGGTCAGGATCACTTCCCGAACTGAAACATCGTCCTCCCTGCTGAGTCGGCTCACGAGTGCCGCTGACGCACCCGGACAGTCAGTCAGATCGCGAGCCGCCCAGCGCCGCACGGTAGGGTTGGGACTGTCTAGATCAACTTCTAAATTGGCGCAGTCACGAGGCTGCTTGCGCTCATCATCGGCAATCGGTTCTGCTTGTTGATTTTTGATAAGGGCCATGTTGCTTTTTACCTTCCAGCCCAGGTATTAATCTGAGCCGCAATCTTTTCGGAGTGCAACACCACGTTGGCACCACCGCGTTCAATCAATTCAGCAGGCATACCAAAAACAACCGCAGATTCTTGCGATTCTGCGATGGTGCGTCCACCGCGTTTTTTGAGTTCTGTGAAGGCATCGGCACCGTCATAACCCATACCCGTCAGCATCACGCCAACAACGCGTGAGGGGTCGCAGTGTTCAAGGACGGAACGTCCTAAGAGCTCCACCGAGGGGTGCCACAAATACTCCCGGCTTTCTGGCTTGGGCAGCACAGTCAACTTTGTGCCACGGAGAGCGACAACCATGTCGGCACCACCTTTGCCAATGTAGACATTGCCGGGCTCGATGGGCATGGGATGGCTGGCCTCCATCACAGTCAGCTCGCAAATGGCGTTCAGACGATCAGCAAACGGTTTTGTGAAAGATGCTGGCATGTGTTGGGCCACCAACACGGGCCACGGAAAATTTGCCGGAAGCAATGGCAAGATATCTTCCAACGTACGCGGGCCACCGGTAGATACGCCGATGATCACCAAACCCTCACCAGCAACACCGCGGCGAACCGCAATAGGACGCGCTGCCGGTTTTTTTCTCTCATCCCGCAACCGCTGCGCCAAGCCATACGCGCTTGATCCCTTACCCTTGACCCTAGCCCGTGCAGCCGCCCGAACCTTGTCCATGAGTTCTGCTTTGATCTCGCCAATCGACAGAGAAATGGTGCCACCGGGCTTGGCAATGTAGTCCACAGCACCAAGATTTAATGCTTCGAAGGTGGCGAGCGCACCCGTTTCGGTCAAAGACGACACCATGACCACAGCCACAGGACGCTCGGCCATGATCACGGACAAGGCAGTTATGCCGTCCATTTCTGGCATGTTGATATCCAGCGTCACAACATCGGGTTGAAACTCACGGTTTTGCTCCACCGCCTCCTTACCATTTCTGGCTTGGCGAATCAGGAAATCACTTTCCCCTTCAAAAAGGGAGACCAACTGGCGTCTCATCAGCGCTGAGTCATCAACAATGAGCAATTTGATCATGGGTCGAACTTCACCTACTCAGGATGTGCGCTACGCAGCCAGTTTGGCCAGATCGGCCAAGTCCCGGCTTTCCACCAAATGCGCGGGAGCAATCAGTTGCACCATGCGCTTTTGTTTTTCCAGATTAGCCATGCGTGCCAGCAATTTGCCTTGCTCGCTGGACAAACGCGGCGCAGTTTCAATAGAAGACTTATGGATCTTCAGCACCTCGGCAACAGAGTCAACGATGAAGCCGGTGCGCATGCCTTCGATCAGAAAGACCATGACACGCTGGCGATCAGAGCGCTCAACAGCGGGCAAACCGAGACGCCGACGCAAATCGATGACCGGCAACACAGCACCGCGCAAGTTGATGACACCTTCTACAAATGGCGGCGCCTTGGGCACGTGGGTGAGGGCATCCGGTACGCGAACAATCTCCTGCACACTCTCGATGGGTACACCAAACTCTTCTTTATCGAGGCGAAAGACAACGACTTGTTCGTCATCATCATTCGATTCGTCATCGTCTTCTATGTTGTCTCGCCTTTTGTCATCATCGAGTGTGTCCACAGTCTTCAATGCCTCCTTGATGGCGGAATGTCTGAACAAGTTGCTAGCGGAAATGATGGACACCAAGCGTTTTCCGCCATCGAGTCGACAAATTTCAGAAATGTCGCTCATGCCGCCTTCACGAGCTAAGAGGCTTGGCATGGCATCAACTTCAGATTTGGCAACACGCAATACCTCATTGACGCTGTCCATGACAATGCCGACCGAGGCGGCACCGAGAGACACCACCACAATGCGGCTGTGTTCATCAGCGGTCTGAGGCGGTAAGGCAAACATGCGGCGCAGGCTGACCAGGGGCAACAACCGATTGCGAAGTGTCATCACACCGAGCACATGCGATTCCGAATGAGGCACATGAACAATGGTCTCTGGCACCTGAACGATCTCTTGCACATCTTCGATGGTGATGGCGTACTCTTGTCCCGCCACATCAAAACTCACCAGTTGCAGTTCGTCGCTGCTCTCGTCGTCGTCACTTTCGCTGCTGCCTGCCATGCCACCGGTGAATGAGGCATTTTTGACAACTGCTGCGATTTCTGTGAATTCCTGTGCGATCAGCTTGGCGAAATCCAGCACCATGATCATGGCATGACCTCCGACATCCTTGATGATGCCGGACAGCAATTCCGTGTTCACGGTGCCCTTGATTGAGCTCACCCCTTCAATCTTGCCTGCTTCGACACCGACCACACTGGCCACCTTGTCTACAACGAAACCTAATGGCTGACCGAAGTCAATGACAAGCGCACGCGAGGAATCGTCGTGCGCTTGCTCGTCAAAACCGAAAACCCGTCGCAAGCTGATGATAGGCAGCACCTTGCCACGCAGATTGGATAGACCGTCGAGCGTAGGTGGTGCCAACGGTACCCGAACGACATCGGGAACTCGAATGATTTCCTGCACCGGTGCCATGTCTACCGCAAACACCTCATTGCCGGCGATAAAGGTCACAAACTGGCGTATGTCAGATGCTTGCCCATCCATGCCTTCGTCGTCTCCACCAGGCCCGCTTGATGCGCCCTGCGGCACATCCTCCGGTCGTTCCATATTCTCTTTAGTCATCATCGGGCTCCCGGATCAGTTGCTCTGCAATTCGTCGGCGAGAGAGGCAATCTCTTCAATGGCGGCAGCCAGTTCTTCTGCACCTTGAGACTGCTGTTTTGCGGCCGATGCCGATTCGGTCGCGGCCTTGTCGGCCTCCTGGGCCGCAGCGGCAATCTGTTCAACGCCCTTCTTGACCTGAGCGGTGGCTGCAGCAATTTCGTTAGAAGCCGCCAGGATTTCCTGGGTGCCCTTTTCTACATCCGCAATGTCGGTTTCAATGGTCACCAGGTTCGCGGTGCTGGTTTTGGCTTTTTCCACTTCGCTGAGCGCAGACGCAACGATTTCATCAAGGTCACGTCCCACCACACCAATCTGGTCCTGCACCGCCTTGACCAAGTCTTTGATGCGGTCTGCATTTTCGGCAGAGTCATGCGCCAGATTGCGAATATCGGTCGCTACCACCACGAAGCCTTTGCCGAATTCGCCTGCACGAGCAGCTTCAATCGAACCATTCACTGCCAGCATATTGGTCTGGATAGACACAGTGGTGATCGCATCGACGATTTTGTCGATGCGCCGTGATACCAACTCCAGATCCTTGATCTGCTTGATGCTGCTCCTGGACGCATCGGCTGACAAGGAAATGCCGCTGATAAGACCGTCTA
>WSSedL1CaDRAFT_10000447_pt1 | contig 29262 bp, 21 predicted proteins | sample WetSurSL1Cattail_FD_9464 | JGI IMG/M metagenome (IMG submission 9464)
AACTGCCACTTATGAATGGATTAAAGGCGTAACCATTGGATCCTTCAACAATGCATCAGTATCAAATAGCGGATATGGCGATTTTACCAGCCTGTCCGTTGCCCTCAGCACTAATAATACGTATAGCATTACCTTAACCCCAGGGTTTAGTAGCACTACTTACAACGAATATTGGAAAATATGGATTGATTTTAACCATAACGGAACACTGGATGATGCGGGCGAACTTGTATTTGATCAGGGCACTTACAGCAAAACGGCCGTTACAGGCAATATAACAATACCAGCTTCAGCACTTATAGGTGCAACCCGCATGCGTGTTTCAATGAAATATATCAGCGGCAGTACAACACCTTCACTTACTTCATGCGAAACACTCTCTTATGGCGAAGTTGAAGATTACACGGTAAACATTTCTGCAGGCCAATCAACAACTATTGGTGTCCCTTCTGGTTTAGCTGCTTCGAGTATTACGAGCAGTTCAGCAACTTTATCCTGGGGCACTGTTTCCACTGCCACAAGCTATGACGTAAGGTATAAAGCGGTTTCCGGATCTACATGGACGACCACCAACACTACTGCAACATCATTAGCGATAAGCAGTTTACTTGCAAGCACCCAATATGAATTCCAGGTAAGTGCAAAAAATAATTCAAGTTCTTCGGCGTATTCAGCTTCAACAATGTTTACAACCCTGGCTTCAACAATTACTTATTGTACTGCCAAAGGAGGAACAACCTATGAATGGATAAGCCAGATTCAATTGGGGTCTCTTAACAATACTACAGGAGCAAATGGTGGCTATGCAGACTTTACAAGTCTTTCAACATCAATTGCTTTAGGTTCCAGCCAAACCATATATTTTAAACCAGGGTTCAGTAGTACTGTATACGGCGAAAATTGGAAAGTATGGATAGACTATAACAAGGATGGCGACTTTACTGATACCGGCGAAGAAGTAGTAAGCGGATCAGGCAGTACCACTGCACTCCTCAGCGCTTCATTTACGGTACCTTCCACAGCCAGTATTGGAGCAATGAGAATGAGGGTTGCAATGATTTGGAACAGCGCACCAACGCCATGTGGTACATTTAGCTATGGTGAATTTGAGGATTATACAGTTAATATCACCGCCACCAACGCTAAAGCAGAACCATTAGCAATTGTTGCCGATTCGGAACCGATTAAAGAGGAACTATCGCAATTAGCGTTTAACTTACATCCTAATCCTGCTACTAATGAATTGTTCCTTAATTTAGATGGTGTTCGTGATATTTCTGCAATAAAAGTAATGGATACCCAAGGCAAGATGGTTTTGAGACTGCCTAATCCAAAAGGAAACAATACCCTAGATATATCCAACCTTAGCAATGGCTCCTATATCATTGTGGTGGAAACAGAAAGAGGTCAACTTAAGAAAATATTCATCAAACAATAATTCAGGAACTAAGTTTTTTTAAAGAGGCTGTCTAAAAGACCAAAAGTCTGATTAGACAGCCTCTTTTTGTTTATTTAAAACCGAATAAGCTGGATTTTCACAAATTAGGAAGACTTAAAAGGATATTGATTGTGAATTTTTCAGGAAAGCCTGAAGGGCTGGCATATTTATAGCATAAGTCTTTTAGACTATAAGCTGTAACCCAGAATGGGTGACATGTTTGCATAAATGCCACCCGTCCCGGGTTAAACCAATCTCACCTCATGTTCAATTCTATAAATATTTCAACCCTCCGGGTTTGTTCGAAATTACCTTCAATACTTACCTACCTTCTCATACTTCTGGTTTCTTCTTTGCGGAATAAACCCTGCATCACGTATTGCCTGTTGAATACCGTTTGCATCAAAAGCATTGGTTGCACCAGCTGAAGAAACCACATGTTCCTCAATCATGATAGAACCAAAATCATTGGCCCCGCCATGCAGTGTAATCTGCGCAGTTTGTTTACCAATGGTAAGCCAGGAGGTTTGAATATTCCTGATATTTGGAAGCATAATTCTGCTGATGGCAATCATTCGGATATATTCCTCCGATGTAACCGAGTTGGAAATACCCATCCTTGTTTTTAGCACTGTACCTTCATCCTGAAAAGGCCAGGGAATAAAAGCAATAAAACCATATGAACCATCAGGCTTTTCACTCTGAACTTGCCTTAAATGGACCAAATGGTCAATACGTTCTTCAGCCGTTTCAATATGTCCGAACATCATGGTTGCCGAAGTGGGCAAATTGATACGATGCGCTTCACGCATCACATCCAGCCATTCCTTAGTAGTGCATTTGGCTGGTGAAATGATTTTTCGTACCCTGTCCGATAATATTTCGGCGCCTGCACCTGGCAAACTATCCAATCCTGCCTCTATCAAAGTGCTTAAAACATCACGATAGCTATTGCCGGATTTTTTCGCTAAATAATGTATTTCAGGGGGACCTAGTGCATGTAATTTTATAGCAGGATATTGGTCCTTAATATTTCTAAATAAATCAACATAATAATCTAAACCTAAATTCGGGTGCATTCCGCCTTGAAGCAAAAGCTGATCTCCGCCCAGTGTAAGCATTTCCTCAATTTTAAGCCTGTACTCCTCAGGAGTGGTAATATAGGCTTCTTCGTTATTGGGCACCCTGCAAAAATTACAAAACTTACATTGCGAAATACATACATTGGTAATGTTTACATTCCGGTCAATCATCCAGGTAACAACCTCCCTGGAAATAAGTTTCTGGCGGATTTCAAAGGCAACCTGCATCAATGCTGATGTTGGTGCGTTTTGGTATAGATGGAGTCCTTCTTCTTTTGAAAGAAATTCCAAGCCTAGCGATTTCCTATATAAATCATTTAATATCAAAGTGTAAAGTCATTTTAAACAGGTGTTAAAGTTAACAAATAAAACAGCGCAGGTTATCACGAAATAACTTTATCTTTGCATCTGCTTAAACAAATTGTAAATGCAAAAGATAAGTATCAAAAAGAGTGAGTCGTATTCGTTAGATGAGAACGTAGTTTTATTGATTAACGATGCCACAAGCCTTACCAAATTAAAGTTGACCGATCAGGAAATTACTTTTGTGAAAAAAGAATTCGAAAACAAAACCAAGCAGGTAATTATTAACCGCTATACCAATTGGATTATTGTTCAGGCAACCGACACAACTAAAAGTATATATCAAACCAAAGAGGGTCTCCGTAAGGCTGGTTATGCAATTTGTAATCATTTTCAAAAACAAAAAATTAAAAAAATTGTAGTTGCTGACCTTTTAAATAATTCAGAATTGACAGTTGCTTTGGTAGAAGGTTTAGCGCTTAGCAATTACCAATTTATCAAGTACCTTAAAGATGCCAGTGAAAAAACATCTTCAATACAAGAAATTTCTGTAGTTTCCAGTGCTTTAACTGAACCGGATATATACAACTTTTTGACTTTAACAGAAGCCGTTTTTATCGCACGTGACTGGGTAAATGAACCTGCATCGGTATTTACCTCTGTACTTTTGTCTGAAGAAATTCAGAAACTTGGAAAAGAAATTGGATTCGGAGTGGAGGTATTCGATCTGGCAAAAATAAAATCCCTAAAAATGGGTGGCTTACTTGCAGTGAACCAAGGGAGTACAGAACCTCCTACATTTTCGGTGTTGAATTGGAAACCGGACAATGCAGTTAATTCCAAACCAATCATTTTAGTGGGAAAAGGCGTTGTATATGATACCGGCGGTTACAGCCTTAAACCAACGCCCGATAGCATGGATTCTATGAAATCTGATATGGCAGGCGCGGCTGCAGTAGCTTCCATTATCTATACTCTTGCTAAAACCAAACTGCCTGTTTATGTTATAGGTTTAATACCATCTACTGATAACAGGATAGGGCCAGATGCCTATTCTCCGGGTGATATCATTACCATGCATGACGGTACAACAGTCGAAGTTATGAATACCGACGCTGAAGGCCGATTAATCCTTGCCGATGCACTTTGCTACGCAAAACAATATGAGCCGGAACTAGTGATAGATATTGCTACACTTACAGGTGCCGCGATAAGAGCAATTGGTACATTAGGTGTAGTAGGTATGGGCAATACCTCTGATGAAATTGTAAATCTCATTGTAGAAGCCGGCAATAATGTTTATGAGCGGGTAGCTATATTCCCCTTTTGGGAAGAATATGGAGAACAGATAAAATCAGAAATTGCCGACCTTAAAAATATTGGTTCTAATACGGCCGGAGCCATTACTGCCGGAAAATTTCTTGAATATTTTACCAATTATCCTTATTTTCACCTCGACATTGCAGGCATGGCATTTCTTAATAAAAAGGACAGCTATCGGGGTTCGGGGGCAACAGGTATGGGAATAAGACTTATTTATAGCTTTTTAATAAGCTATGTAAAAAAACAGGCCAAATAATTCTAACAACAAAATATTTACGACATTTAAATTATGAGAGACCATAAAATCAAAATAGGCATTACCCAGGGAGATATCAATGGCATTAGCTACGAAGTTATTTTAAAAACTCTCATGGATCCGAGGATTTACGACATGTGCATCCCTATTCTTTACGGATCACCCAAAGTAGTAGCTTATCATCGTAAAGCCCTGAACCTTGGTAGTTTTAATTTAAATATGATACGCACTGCGGATGAGGCTAATAACAAACGAGCTAACCTTATCAACGTCCTCGATGATAATGTTCGTGTAGAGTTGGGTAAATCCACACCTCAGGCAGGTGAAGCGTCATTGTTAAGTTTAAAAGCTGCAGTAAAGGATTTAAAAGATAAGAAAATTGATGCTTTGATCACTGGCCCCATCAATAAACACAATATCCAATCCGAACAGTTTAAATTTCCCGGTCATACCGAATACCTAAAAGAAGAATTTGGGCCTGGTGAGGCACTTATGATCCTGGTGAGCGAAGTTGTTAAAGTTGCGGTTGTAACAGGTCACATACCACTGGCAAAAGTACCGCCCTTTATTACCGTGGACAACATTCTTTCGAAGTTGCGTATTTTGAATCAATCCATGATTGTAGACTTTGGCATTAGTAAGCCCAATATTGCAGTTCTTGCCTTGAATCCCCATGCTGGTGATGAAGGTGTAATCGGAAACGAAGAAATTGACATCATAATACCGGCTATTGAAAAAGCCAAGCAGGCAGGAATTATGGCATTAGGCCCCTACCCTGCCGATGGATTCTTCGGATCAAGTAATTTCAAAAAGTTCGATGCTGTTTTGGCTATGTATCATGATCAGGGTCTTGCTCCTTTCAAAGCAATGGTATTCGAAGATGGTGTAAACTACACTGCGGGATTACCAATTATAAGAACTTCTCCTGCTCATGGAACTGCTTATGAACTTGTGGGCAAAGATCTGGCATCTGAGTCTTCCTTTCGACAAGCTTTATATCTGGCATGTGATATATATAAAAATAGAAGCGATTACAAACGATTGACAGCTAACCCCATGAAGAATATTGATACTTCCAACGTTTAACATATTATGGGGTAAGTTTATACCGCAAATTATCGAATAACCTTTGCATTAAACGTCTGTCATTTGTAACAATATCTGCGGTTCCTTTAAGTTCGTATTTAAACTCCAGTTTGGAGCCATAGTTGGTTGTTAATTGGTTGGGGAGCTCCACCAATATAAGATAAGATCCAATATTACCCTGGACAGAATTTGGAGTAAGTGAAATGGATTTAACCTTGCCTTTAATTGAACCATATTCCATAAACGGATAGTTATCAAGCTTTATAATAACCTTACAACCTATTTTGACTTTGCCTGCCCCTTTTGCAGGAAGCTGTACCTGACCAACAATTTCATTGTCCTCAGGAACAATAGTAAAGACTTCTTCACCCGATTGAACAAACTGGTTATTACTCCAAAATTTTAAAAATTCAACCTTACCATTGAAAGGAGCTTTAAAAACATATTTTTGCTCCCACTGTTTAATGTTATCATTCAAATCGTTGTAACTGGCGAGTAAATCGAGGCGCATTTGTTTTTCTTTATCCTCCTTTTCAATGCGAAGTTGTACCACCTTACTTTTGATATCTTCAATTTTCAACTGCAATACAGCAATTTCCTGGCTAACGTTCTGGTAATTATCTTTGGCCGTCAGATAATTGATTTTGGTGTGTTCTATTTCAGCTTCTGAAACTGCACTATTTGAAAATTTTATTCGCATGGCAGAATCTCGTTGCAAAGTCTTTCCCGCTATATCTAAAACTTCTTCCTTGATTTTCTTACTCTTATAATTTTGAACCAATATTTCCGTTTCCTGAGAAATAGCCTGTAATAGATTTTCTTCTTGTTTCTGGTAAGTGTTTTTATCCTGATAATTACACACTTTCAAAAGGGAGTTGATAAAAGCATAATATTTAGTATTCACCTCGCCTAAAGACACCTTTTCCGGAAACAGGTTTTGCTTTGTAGCCAAATAATTTTCGTTGATATTAAAATCTTTCAAAAGATTATTGATGTATATGATATCCTTTGTATTTGCTGTATTTTGGATAACAGCAATATAATTTCCTTCTTTTATTTTATCCTGGGCTTTAAAACCGTTTAAAACAATTTTACCCGAAATGTTCGCAATGAGTCTAACAGGAGAATGCTGAGCATTTATAACAACCGGCCCAATAACAGTATCAGGATATTTGACAAACCAACCAAACAAAAAAAGACCAACCATAAAAAAAATTACGATAAACATCACCCAGCGGCCAAAACCTATCGGCATACGTTCGATAATGTCCGTGACTTCCTCGCTTCGGTCGTTATTTTTTGATACGCTTAACTGATTGTCATTCATTTGTTGTAAAACGCACTTTACCAGATAAAAATTAAGTTATGTTGGCGTTGCGTATTTGTTTTACCTTATTTAATTTTTTATTTCTGTTAGCCCTTAAAATATCGGCCAATTCCTTTCGTACTGCCATTTCTTGTTTTGATCGTTCTACATATTTTACCAGATCAACTTGGCTTTGGATCAATTCGTAATAATGGCCCTTCCTCTGTATCAAAGCCTCATGGTTACCTGTTTCAACAATCATGCCATTTTTTAAGACCACAATTTGATCTGCCTTTCGTATAGTACTTAAACGGTGGGCAACTAAAACAACAGTTTTACCCCTGCATACCCTGTCTAATGCCCTAACTATTTTTTGTTCGTTAATGGTGTCAAGCGCATTGGTAGCTTCATCAAAAAACAAATATTGAGGATCTTTATATAAGGCCCGGGCTATTAATAACCGTTGTTTTTGACCCCCACTCAATCCGCGGCCCATTTCTCCAACTATCGTATGGTAACCTTGAGGTAACTCTTCAATTTCAGAGCGAATACTGGCAATATCAACAGCTTGTTGCAAGCGATTATAATCAATGCGATCGTCATCGAGAACAATATTATTCAAAATGGTATCATTAAAAATTTTCCCTTCTTGTAACACTGTTCCGCAAATGTCTCTCCATTGTTTTAAGTTAATATTATTGATATTCATACTGCCAACATATAAATCGCCACCGGTAGGTTTATACAGTCGAAGCAGTAGTTTCAGTAAAGTAGATTTACCACTGCCACTATCCCCTACAATCGCAGTTACTTTTCCTTCCGGAATTACAAGATCAATGTCCTTTAATGCATATGGAGTTGTTGGACCATACTGAAAAGAAACATTTTTAACAATTAAGTCTTTGCTTTTAGGGAGCTCGATATTGTTTGCATCAGGATTCTCATCCTCATCATCCAAATCTTGCACTTCATTGATACGCATAAAACTCAACCTTGCATATTGTGCTGATTGAATAAAGCTGACAAATTGCAGTATAGGCCCATTGAGCATACCTAGAATAAATTGTGTTGAAATCATCATCCCAAATGTCATATCTCCATGAATGACTTCTTTAGCACAATAAAAAGTGATGAACATATTCTGCATGCTGTTGATAAACTGCGATCCCAACATTTGTGCATTATTGACAGATAACAATTTTAAGTTGATTCTGTAAAGCTGAGCCTGAATAGCCTCCCATTTCCATCTTTTTTGCTTTTCATAATTATTTACCTTGATATCCTGTATGCCACTAATTGTTTCAACCCAATGACTTTGATTCTTAGAAACAATATGAAAGTGATCCCAATCCAGTTTAATGCGAATTCTAAGGAAAAGAGTTATCCATCCAACATAAAGTAAACTTCCAATAGCTGCAATAAGGAAAATAACGTGATTGTAAGACAATAGAATAATACTGAATATCACAAACGTGAATAAAGAAAAAACAAGGCTCAGTGAATTATCCATCATAAAATTGCGAATACGCTCATTGTCATTTCCACGTTGAAGAATGTCGCCCACTGATTTGTTTTCAAAAAATGTTACAGGCAACTTCATCAGCTTTATCAGGTAGTCTGAAACAAGAGAAATATTGACCCTGGATGCAATATGAAGCAAAATCCAATCCCTGACAATGTTTGAAAGTGTTACGCTAATGATAATTATAATGTTAGCAATCAACATCAGGTTTATGAAATCCAAAGCATTGGTATGAATACCAACATCAATAATTGCTTTAGATATAAACGGCAATATTGCTTGTAACGAAGTAACCATTAGCATAATGACAAACATAAGCATAAAACTCCGCTTGTAAGGGACTAAATACCCAAGCAGGTTTTCAAACGTTCGAAACCGTTTGTGACTTTCGTTTTTTGTATCTTGCTTAAAATGAGCCATAGGCTCTAACAGCATCAGCATACCAGACTGTTCACCGACCTTATACCAGTGCTCTGCCAACTGATAAATTGGAATTAATAATAATCCTTTGTCAGGATCAGAAATAAATACATTGTGTTTGTTAATCTTATAAACCACTACAAAGTGGTTCTCATCCCACGAAAGGATGCAGGGCAGGACAAGCTTGTCACGCAGATCGTCGATGGTCGCTTTTTTAACAAGAGACCGTAGACCAATGCTTTCAGCAGTATGACTTAAATCGAGAAATGAAATACTGCCATTCATTCTGCCTTTATCTCGCAAATACTGGACTGTATAATACCTTCCATAAAATTTCGCGATATTTTTAAGGCAAACTGGACCAAAATCTTTTGCATCAGTCTTAAACTCATGAGGAAATCGGCTGATTATCATCTTGTTTAAGGGCTTAATTAAATAATTAATCGCAAAAACCTTTATTATGTATTTACGAAATCTTTCATTTTTTGTATGAAAAACTCGTAAGATTCTTTTACCAAGAATTTTATTTGCAAGAAGTTACAATGCAAATAATGCAAGTAAAAATTAATGAGGTTGGGGTTTAAAAATTTATCTGATCCGTTATGAATAACGCTTCACAAAAGCGAAGTTAATAAAAAAACCTCAAAAACCTTAGCAATTAAGATTTTTGAGGTTCAAATATGATATTTTGTTTAATTATCCTTTATTGGCACTACCTAAAACATTAACGATTTTATGTTTATAAAGCGCCTTTAGAGCATCACGAGCAGGTCCTAAGTATTTCCTGGGATCAAATTCTGCCGGATTCTTAACAAAAGCTTCACGAATGGCTGCAGTCATTGCCAAACGGCCATCGCTGTCGATGTTGATTTTACATACAGCAGAGGCAGCTGCACGACGCAATTGCTCTTCAGGTATACCAACAGCATCCTTAATATTACCACCAAATTTGTTAATTGTAGCAACATATTCCTGTGGAACAGAGGATGCACCATGCAATACAATAGGGAATCCTGGAATCTGTTTTTCAATCTCTTCTAAGATGTCGAAACGTAGTGGTGGTGGCACTAAAATACCTTCTGCGTTTTTGGTACACTGTTCTGGTTTAAATTTATTGGCTCCATGAGAAGTTCCTATTGATATAGCTAATGAATCAACGCCTGTGCGTTTTACAAAATCTATAACTTCTTCCGGACGAGTATATGTGTGATGTTCAGCAGAAACTTCATCTTCAACACCAGCTAAAACACCTAATTCGCCTTCAACAGAAACACCATGTTGATGTGCATATTCAACAACCTGTTTGGTCAATTCAATATTTTTTTCGTATGGATGATGTGAACCATCAATCATTACTGATGAAAAGCCGAAATCAATGCATGATTTACACAATTCAAACGTATCACCATGATCTAAATGAACCACGATAGGAACGTTGAATCCTAATTCTTTAGCATACTCTACAGCACCTTGTGCCATATAACGTAATAGCGTTTGATTTGCATATTTACGTGCACCACTTGAAACCTGCAAGATAACAGGCGATTTAGTCTCAACACATGCCTGAATAATAGCCTGCAGTTGTTCCATGTTATTGAAATTGAAAGCCGGAATAGCGTAGCCACCCTTAACAGCTTTTTGGAATAATTCCTGTGAATTTACCAGTCCTAATTCTTTATAATGAACCATCTCAAATTATTTTTAATGTGAATAAATAAAACCCCAAAAATAGAAAATGTTTCGATAATGAACCTGATGTTTTTTACAATTTACGAATTTTATCTCATTAATAGTTATCCATTATTAACTATCTTTCGCCTTTAAAAAAATCGTTTTTCTTTATGAAAATAATTCACAGTCAGCTTCTTAACGAAAACATAGAAAAAGCTAAGTCATTACCACGCAAACGAATCAATTATAATTTTCATGAAACTTACGATGCCAATGTGCAGCGTATGTTGAATGCCATGGAACCAGGTACTTATGTGCAACCACACAAACACGAAGATCCTGACAAAATGGAAGTGTTTATTATTTTGAGGGGTAAAGCATTGATAGTTGAATTTGACGACGCAGGCAATGTTATTGAACATATTGTGATATCTGTAAGTGAAGGAGTTTACGGATCGGAAATTGCACCCTGTGTCTGGCATTGCATTATACCTTTGGAGCCAGGTACAGTGGTGTATGAAGTGAAAGATGGCCCCTATTCTCCAATCACCGATAAAAATTTTGCCAAATGGGCACCTAAAGAAGGTGATCCTGATTGCGAGCGATATACAAGAGAATTAATAAATAAATGTCATTTGTAGTCATTTAGGCTTCGCCGTCATTTGCACTTCGTGCGTCATTCATCATTTTGTAAATCTCAATGACCATTAATGACAACAAATGACACAAAGTAAATGACGTGTAACAAATGACGCCGAAGGCAAATGACATGAAATGACCAATTAATCAAAAATATCTATAAAAATTATGACCTTAATTAAATCTATTTCAGGAATTCGAGGAACCATTGGAGGATATCCGGGAGAAGGGTTGACTCCCCTTGATACTGTTAAGTTTACGGCTGCTTTTGGAGCCTGGGTAAGAAAACAATCAGGTAAAAACGATACGCAAAGAGTAAGTATTGTTTTAGGCCGTGATGCGAGAATTTCGGGAGAGATGGTTAAGCACATTGTTATCGGAACCCTTTCCGGAATGGGAATCGACATCGTAGATATTGGCCTTGCAACCACACCCACCGTTGAAATTGCAGTAACATGTGAGAAAGCTGATGGAGGTATTATTCTAACAGCAAGTCATAACCCAAAGCAATGGAATGCTCTCAAACTTTTAAATAATAAAGGCGAATTTCTAAACGACTCAGATGGTAAATTGGTGCTGTCAATGGCAGAAAACAATGAGTACCAATTTGCAGAGGTTGACAATTTAGGAAAAACTGTTAATAAAGATTATACCCAGACCCATATCGACCATGTTCTTGCACTTGAAATGGTAGATGCTGAAGCCATACGCGCTAAGCATTTTAAAGTTGCAATTGATTGTGTCAATTCAGTGGGGGGTATTGTTATCCCAAAACTATTAAAAGCTTTAGGAGTTGCCGAGGTTATTGAACTCTATTGTGAACCTAATGGCCTTTTCCCTCATAATCCCGAACCCTTACCTGAACACTTAACTGAAATATCAAAGGTAATGAAAACAGCGAATGCACATGTCGGATTTGTTGTAGACCCCGACGTGGATCGTCTTGCCTTAGTTTGTGAGGATGGCTCGATGTTTGGTGAAGAGTATACACTTGTAACAATAGCTGATTACATTTTGAGTAAGAAGAAAGGTAATACCTGTTCTAATCTTTCTTCCACCCGTGCACTTCGCGATGTCACTGAAAAACATGGCGGCAAGTATTTTGCAGCAGCCGTTGGTGAAGTAAATGTTGTTACCTCAATGAAACAAAACAATGTGGTTATAGGTGGCGAAGGAAACGGTGGTGTTATTTACCCCGAACTGCATTATGGTCGCGATGCTCTTGTAGGCATAGCTCTCTTTCTATCTCAATTATCCAAATCAGGAAAAACCTGTTCTCAACTCAGAGCCTGTTATCCGGAATATTTCATCTCAAAAAATAAAATAGAATTAACGCCTGGCATTGATGTGGATGCCATACTGCTGAAGATGAAAGAAAAATATAAAAATGAACAGGTTAACGATATTGATGGTGTAAAAATAGATTTCCCGACGGAATGGGTTCATCTCCGTAAATCAAACACCGAACCTATTATTCGCATTTATGCCGAAAGTAAATCGAAAGAATCAGCAGACAAATTGGCTTCACGAATTATCAGTGATATTAGAGGAATGTTAAATTAGAATCATTTTATAAAATTCTCAACCATCACGGTTTTAGAATAGCAAAGGCATCATGAATCTACATATTATGCATAAGCATGTTTTGATATATCGATTGTTCCTGATGTTGCTTCTTTTGCATTTCATGTCGCCTCTTTTGTCGCAGAACAAAGTTCAATTTACATTGGACAAAATAATTAAAATTGCTAAAGAGCAAGCCCCTGATGCAATACTCGCCCGCCATAGATTTAGGGCAAGCTACTGGCAATATCGTAGTTTCCGGGCAATATATATGCCAAGTTTAAAATTTGACGCGACACTTCCCAGTATAGACCGGTCTATTAGAAAGAATGCTTTACCTGAGATTTTGCCGGATAGTTCCGTTGTATTTATAGATCAATATTCCAGGAACAATAGCATTTTTTATTCAGGCTCCTTGTCGTTATCCCAAAACATAGGCGTTACAGGAGGAAATATTTCATTAAACAGTAGTTTGGAAAGGACTGATCAGATAGGTGTGATGGGTTCAAAGCAATTTGCAGCAAATCCTGTGTTAAATATCATCTTAAATCAGCCTCTCTTTGCCTTTAACGGTATGAAATGGGACAGAAAAATTCAGCCTCTTGCATATGAAGAGGCTAAAAAGAATTACCTGGAAGCCATGGAACAAGTTTCAGTAAATGCTATTGAAAGATTTTTTGACCTTGCAGACGCTCAATTAAACCTGAACATTTCGCAAATCAATTTCAAAAATAACGATACTTTATACAAGATAGCCCAGGACAGATATAACATTGGTGCCATTGCGGAAAATGACTTATTGCAGATGCAGCTTGGTTTTCTTAATACAAAAACCGAACTGACCAAGGCCATAATTGATCTTGAAATGCAAAAATCGAGACTCAGATCATTTTTGGGATATAATGAGAAAGTTGATTTCAATTTATTACTTCCTGACAGTGTTTTAAATTTAAAGGTTGATTACCAAAAAGTCCTGGAACTTGCCTTAAACAATAATCCCGAAGTTATCGGCAGGCAATTACGACTTATAGAAGCCAATCGGGATTTAGCTCAGGCAAAAGGGCAAAGGCAGAACATCAACTTATCCGCTTCTTTAGGACTAAGCAAATCGACTTATGGCGATATAGCTTCTGCATATGACAAGCCGGGAGAAGGTCGTCAAATGAGGATTGGGATTTCAGTACCGCTTATCGATTGGGGGCAGGGACGAGGCAAGGTCAAAATTGCCCAGTCAAATCAGGAATTGATAAATATGCAGGTGCAGCAATCACAATTGGATTTTGAGCAAAATATATTTTTATTGGTCATGCAGTTCAATCTCCAGAACGATCAGGTTACCTTAGCTGCGAAATCCGACACCATTGGTCAAAAAAGATATGACATTACCAAACAAAGATTTCTCGTTGGAAAAGTTGATGCGCTTAACCTTGCTGATGCTCTACATGCTAAAGATATTGCAAAACGCGGTTATGTAGAGGCTTTGAGAAGTTACTGGAATGCCTTTTTCATGCTCAGGATAACTACACTCTTTGATTTCATAAAAAATCAAACCCTAAGTGAAGAATTTGATAATCTGATAGAATAAACTACAATTATCTTATTACTTGCTACTTTATACTTGTCACGTTATACTTTTTATGTTAAACAACCATGTTTTACAGCATAAATGTTTATCTTTGCTCGCTTAAACTATTTTTCAATCCATAGGTTGTTAATGGAACAATTGTGGGATAAACTTAAAATATGCATATGAATAAGATTACGGTAGTAGGTGCAGGAAACGTAGGAGCAACGTGCGCAAATGTTATTGCTCATAAAGGATTAGCTAAGGAAGTTGTTTTAGTGGACATTAAGGATGGTCTCGCTGAAGGGAAGAGTCTTGATATATGGCAGACCTCATCAATCAATAATTACAATACAAGAATCATCGGTTCAACCAACGATTATTCCAAAACTGCTGATTCGGAAGTAGTAGTAATTACGTCAGGTATTCCTCGTAAACCAGGAATGTCCCGCGACGATCTCATTAAGACCAATGCAGTAATAGTTAAGGATGTTACAGAAAGATTAATTGCTTATTCCCCCGATGCCATTGTGATTGTTGTTTCCAATCCCCTGGATGTAATGACATATGCGGCGTACAAAGCTGCGCGTACAGTTTCAAATAAAGTTATGGGAATGGCGGGCATTCTCGATAGTGCTCGATTTAAGGCATTTGTATCTGAGGCTCTGGACGTTTCACCGCTTGATGTTACAACCATGATCCTTGGTAGCCACGGCGATACAATGGTTCCCTTACCCCGTTTCTCTTCAGTTAACGGAATTCCTCTCACTGATTTATTACCTCCTGAAACCCTTGCGAAAATTGTTTCAAGAACGGCAAAAGGTGGTGGCGAAATTGTTAATCTAATGGGAACTTCGGCTTGGTATGCCCCAGGTGCTGCTGCTGCCCAAATGGTTGAAGCTATTGTTTATGATCAGAAACGTATATTTCCGGTATGTGCATTATGCAATGGCGAGTATGGCCTGAAAGATGTATTTGTTGGAGTGCCGGTTAAGCTGGGCAAAAATGGTATCGAACAAATCATTGAGATAAAACTCAATGGCGAAGAAATGAAGTTGCTTCAAAATTCAGCACAAGCGGTTAAAGAACAGATGGAAGAAATGGACCGAATGAATATATTCGGATCATAACTTTACCAATATTTCCTCGACAACTCTTGGATAATGCTCATATTCTAAGGCGTGTACCTTCTGTGCCAACGATTCTGCGCTATCGGAAGGTTCAACTTTGCAAGTCGCCTGAAATATGATATTGCCTTCGTCATAACGTTCGTTCACGTAGTGTATGGTAATACCTGAGAAGTGTTCCTTATGGGCAATCACTTCTTCATGCACACGTGCTCCGTACATGCCTTTGCCACCATATTTTGGTAATAGTGCAGGATGAATGTTAATTATTTTATTCGGGTATTGTTGTAAAAGATTTAAGGGAACCATCCAAAGAAAACCTGCTAAAACAACAAAGTCAATATTTTGTTTTACAAATAGTTGCAAAATTTTTTCACTATTATAAAAGTCTTCTCTATTGAAGGTAAAAGTTGGAATACTAAATTGTTTGGCTCTTTCGAGTACATAAGCATCTTTTTTATTGCTCAAAATAATTTCTACTTTAGCGATTTGCTTTTGTTGAAAATATTCGATAATGTTTTGTGCATTAGTGCCTGATCCTGAAGCTAAAATAGCAATTTTTTTCATGGTATTCCAAAAAAAAGGTTTAAAATATGATATTAAAAATCAAAAAGTTATAAATTTGCAGACACAAAAAAAGCATAATTTTTTCAAAAAAAAATCATCTGAGTTAAATTTTTTATTTGATAATTTTGAAGAAATGCATTTCTTTGCACAGTTAAAATTTCAAAATTTTTTAAGTAACCATATCATTATTAACTAAAATTTAAAAGTATGTCTGATATTGCATCAAGAGTAAAAGCTATCATCGTAGACAAGTTAGGTGTTGACGAAAGTGAAGTAACGCCCGAAGCAAGCTTCACAAACGACCTGGGTGCCGATTCTCTTGACACTGTGGAATTAATTATGGAATTTGAAAAAGAATTCAACATTGGTATTCCCGATGATCAAGCTGAAAACATTGGTACTGTTGGCGACGCTATTAAATACATTGAGGCCAACGTTAAATAATTTAGTTTTAAATTAGAAGTTTATGGAGTTAAGACGAGCAGTCGTAACAGGACTCGGAGCACTTACGCCGATTGGGAATAATCTACAAGAATACTGGAATGGATTGATCAATGGAGTTAGTGGCTCTGAGCTCATTACTCGTTTTGATGCGTCTAAATTTAAAACAAAATTTGCTTGCGAAGTTAAAAAGTTTGATCCCGCTGCTTTTTTCGAAAGAAAAGAAGCAAAAAAATATGATCTCTATTCCATGTTTGCCATGGTGGCTGCGGAAGAAGCTATCAAAGATTCCGGTCTCGACCCTGAGAAAATTAACAGGGAAAGAGCCGGAGTTATTTGGGCTTCAGGGATTGGCGGTATCACAACATTTTATCAGGAATTAAAGGAATTTTTTAGTGGTGATGGAACTCCACGATTTAATCCCTTTTTTATTCCTAAAATGATTTCTGACATTGCAGCAGGCCATATATCCATTAAGTATGGACTTATGGGACCCAACTTCTGTACAGTTTCAGCATGTGCCTCATCATCCAATGCAATCATTGATGCAGTTACCTATATTCGTCTCGGGAAAGCGGATATTTTCGTTTCCGGAGGTTCCGAAGCCGCTATTAATGAAAGTGGTGTAGGTGGATTTAGCGTAATGCAGGCTTTGTCAACCAACAATGATAACTATAAATCTGCTTCCAGACCTTTTGATAAAGACCGCGATGGTTTTGTTATGGGAGAAGGTGGTGGTGCTTTAATCATTGAAGAGTATGAACATGCCATTGCACGTGGAGCCAAGATTTATGCCGAAATTGTCGGTTATGGAATGTCAGCCGATGCCTATCATCTCACGGCCCCTCACCCTGAAGGTGCAGGCGCCATACGTGTGATGAGAAATGCATTGGAAGATGCTTCGCTGGACCTTACTGAAGTGGATTATATCAATGTTCATGGCACTTCTACCCCTTTGGGTGACATTGCTGAAACAAAAGCTATTAAGCAGGTATTTGGAGAGCACGCTTATAAGCTGAACATTAGCTCTACAAAATCAATGACCGGTCACCTTCTTGGTGCTGCCGGTGCTGTTGAAACAATTGCGGCTATTCTTGCCACTAAATATGACATTATTCCTCCAACCATCAATCACTTTACCGATGATCCGGAACTTGATAACAAGTTGAACCTGACTTTTAACAAGGCGCAACAAAGAACCGTAAATTATGCGTTGAGCAATACTTTTGGTTTTGGTGGTCACAACACGTCACTCATTATTAAAAAATTCAAATAGTAATTGATACAGCATTTGATTCATCCAATAAAACTTCTTATTACACCAAATAAGAAGTTTTATTTACTTTTGCGAAATCATCTGAAAATTACGCCTGGCAAGATTAAGCTGTACGAAATTGCATTCTTGCATCGTTCCGCATCTGTTTCTTTCTTTGATGGAACAGTAGTAAATAATGAACGGCTTGAATATTTGGGCGATGCTGTATTGGATGCAGTTATTGCCGATTTTTTGTTTAAGAAATTCCCAAGAAAAAAAGAAGGATTTCTCACACAAATGCGTTCAAAGATTGTTAAACGGGCTAATCTTGATATTTTGGCCCGAAATCTGGGGATTGATTATCTCATTGTTTCCAACACCCAACGAAACCCTCATAAAAAACACCTTTATGGCGATGCCCTTGAAGCGCTCATTGGTGCCTATTATCTCGACAAAGGTTTTACAAAAACACGTAAGTACATTATTAACTATGTATTGAAGAATTTTGTGAATCTCGAGGAGTTGCTCACCAAAGAAACCGATTACAAAAGCAGGATCATCGAATGGGGTCAAAAAAATAAGGTTATCATCACCTTCGAAACATCGGAAGAGTACACTCAAATCGAACAAGCCCCAACGTTCATTACCCATGTGAAAATAAGCGATCAATTGATAGGGTCAGGATCGGGAAAATCAAAAAAGGAAGCTGAGCAAAACGCCGCAGAACAAGCTTATAGCGACATATTAAAAAACAGTCAGTCAAATACAATTAAATCTTAATCCGTTAAAAGCTTCATTATGGGCAAAAAAAATGTTCATAAACTTTCGCCTGAAGCAGAGCAAACCATAATATTACTTGGTATTTCCTCGCATGAAAATGACTATCGGATATCCTGGGCGCTAAACGAATACCTGGGCTTTCATTTTGCCAAAACAAACAATCATCAGGTACTGAACCAACGCATTAAGGAACAACAGGAATTCTCAACCTATCTTTATACTGAACAAGACGAATCCCTAACCTACCGTCTCATCTCAAACCGATGCGATAACGGATTTTTGATCGAAGAACTTAAAAACATCGATTTCCTGCTCCTCATCGAAGAAAAAGAAACCTCCACTCCCCTACCAGAGCTTATCGCAAAAATCAAAGCAATTCCTTTTATATCGGCTGTATTCGCCATCGATTGGAAACTATTAAAAAGTAAAAAACAGTTGTTTTGAGGAGATAAACTTTAGCCTGGAATACTTAGTTTGAGCTTCATTCATCACTGATTCATGAGTAATGGTTTCTCCCCTTTTACTACATTCCAAAGCCTCTTCAATAGCTATTTTCTCTGCCTTGGTCAAAGTATATTTTTCAGAAGAAGTTAACAGTGACAAAAATGAATGATAAACCCTTTTTAAATCAGTATCCTTTAGACCATCTATTTGCCGAAATAAATCCAGTTTTATTTCTGCAGCATTCATAATTCTATATTTTATACAACAATAATGATTATCCTTCATTTTGGTTAAGCCTAATGGATATTTTTGCAATCCTGCATCCTCCTTCATCCTTTTACTTGCAACTCCTTTCCCGTTTGTTGTTTGTTGTCATTCGAACTGTTGCTTTTGCAGCGGGCGGTGAGACCTCTATTGTGTTCGGTTATAAAGCTTTTTCTTACACTTTTCTTTTTCTTTGATGCTTTAAACATGTAAGGATGTTCGGCTATTTGGGCAATAGCATGTTCTGTTTTATAAATAAAATTTTCTACTTCTCTTCTTGTCCAAGCCTCTGACAAGAAGTCAAGTACCTTAAAATAAGTCTGGCGGGCTGTTGGGGTCCAACTAATTTTCATTAATCAAACTTGTATTTTTCTAATTTACTCTGCAGGTTCTCCATGGCATTATGGAGCCTATACAAGGTTCTCAGTTCGGACCTTAAACGTTTTTTCTACAATAATGCAACTTCTACAAAGTTGGTTTTTCTATTCATAAATTCTTACTAATTAGCTTATTAGTCAAGTATTATGAATTATGGTAAAGTATTTAAAACTACAACCGCTTTTTATATCGCTGTAGGCGATACATTATTGTAGAAATTTAATTCATCAGGAATTCTCTAAAACCCTGTATGGATTTCATAATTCTTATCCTTATAACATTATGGAACCTATACAAGGTTCTCAGTTCGGTCCTTAAATGTTATTTCTACAATAATGCAACATCTACAAAGTTGTTTACAGTGTTTGTGTCAATTAAATACTCCTGTCCAGTTCGTTGCGTGAACCCCTAAACCACTGAACTTCTGAACTACTAAAACAAACTACTTATCAACAATCACCTTCTCCTGAACAACCTGTTGGTTATTGTAAATCCTTAAAATGTAAATTCCATTCTCAAAGTGTTGCACAGGAATGGTGTTTTGGGAATTAGTTGTTGCATAAACAGCCCTGCCTTTCAAATCTATCAATTCCAAACACGTAAAGTTGTCTCCCTCAATGTGAATGTTTTCTGTGGCTGGATTCGGATAAACCCTATAATTATTTAATGCTTGATTAACTTCTCTTATCAGGGTAGGATGTTCCAAAGTGAGAACTTTGGGATTGGTAAAAACATCGATTAAATGAGCATTGGTATTTGCAGATTTAACCAAATTACTCCAGGACATAAAATAGGACCATGGAGCATCCATGGTGAGGCAGTCGTTTGGATTTGGAATAGCCCCGTTTTCCGACATGGTAATTAATTTTTGTCCGCCAGTGAGCGTATACAGTACGTCAAATGTGGTTTTCTGAATCCCGTAGTTGAAATTCGCAGGATAGGAATCATACCCCACAATGTCGATGCTATCGTTACCCGGATACCAGTCTGTTTCTGGAGTCGACCATACCCATATAAGATTATGAATATGATGGTAATTGGTTAGCCTGTCAAATAAAATTCCAAACAGCTGTTTACATGCCGCTGGTCCTTTGGCTCCCCACCAAAACCAAGCACCCCCGGCCTCGTGCAAAGGCCTCCAGAGAACAGGCACTCCTGCTGCTTGTAATTTTTTTAACTGCGTAGCTATGGAATCTATATCCCTCAAGGCTAATGTATTTTCAGGAGTTCCCGATTGTACAGCCTTAGTAATATCAAAAGTAGTGTTGGTGGTGTAGAAAGTATTTGTCCCAACCGTACCACCGTTGGGAGAGTGCCAATGCCATTGAAAAGAAACTATCCCTTTCTTATTGGTACTTTTGTACCAGTCAATTGCATTTTGAGTAACGCCATTATCGTCCCAGCCAAATGAGAAACCACCATTTGCCCATAAATAAGAATAGCCCTGGGTGTAGTGTTGAAAATCATATACTCTTAACATGGGCGATTTACCGATGATTTTTTTAATGGTATCATAATAATCGCTCGTTTGACCTGAAATAATATTTTTGCCGAAGTTTGAGAGAAGAAAACCATACAAGGTTTTTGTATTAGCATCAGACTGGGCATCCACCAAATCCTGCGTAATGTTATAGACATTTTTTGTGGCGGTATAAATTGTAAACTTGTCCACATCCATCCAACCCCAGTCCTTTTGAATTGCAATGGTATTGGCTCCGGCATTGAGTATAAATTTCCCTACATTCAAATCCGCATATGTAGTTGTATTTGGAAACACAACAGCGGAAGCGCCATCATTATTAATAATCAGATTCTGGGGCTTAGTTCCCTGCGTGGCATTGTATCGAATTACTATACTGTAAAAACCCTTATCCGGCACAGTAACTGTTACAGTAACTTTGTCGATGGCATTCTTAAAATTAGTTACATACCCGGTACCCGAATAGCCAGCGACTGCAGTACTCACAGTTACTCCGCCTGACAAAATGCCATTTTCCGCTTCAACTGAAGTAACAAGTGTGCCCAATTGGGCAAAAGAAACCTGAGAACAGCAAAAAAGGAGGATGATAACTCCAATAAGCCTGGTTGGAAAAATAATGAGTGTACATCTTTTTTTCATTGCGTCCGGAACTAAGTTTACTTAAAGTTAAAAACTTTCAGCGCATTTTTGCGGCGAGCGTAACGAATAAAAAGGTCAATGCAGACAGATATATTAGTTAAAGTAATTAATGTACCAGTTATTTGGGTTAAGCAGGTAATTATAAATTGCATCTCGTTGTCCCGCAGGATATTTAGCTGAAACAATTTTTGCAAGAAACGAAGGGTCGTTTCGTCTTTTGGCAACACGCATCAGATCATAAAACCGTTCTCCCTCAAAAGCAAGCTCCCGGGCTCTCTCATCCAGTATTTGTTCCTCAACGTATTTCTGTTCGGCTGGTATATCAGTGGTAAAATCCTTATATCCAATTATTTTATTTGTATTGGGGTCATGAATGTAAATTATATTTGAAAGACTTAATCCGTCGTAACCACTACCTAAACCAACACGACCCCTGACTCCTAATTGCGGCCTGGTCACTGGACCGCCATAGTAGCTTCCATCATTTATAATTCCCGCAACATTACCAGTTTTGGTAGTAACACCAACCCCCTGCTGAAATGCATAGTAATTGTAGATTTCTGCCAGATAAAGCTGAATGCCTCCGGCACGATAAACAATATAATTGGCATCCTGAGCAAATAAATCCTTATTAATCATGTATTTGTATACAATAGTATCCACTCCATCCATAATTGAATTGGCGCTTCTAAAATCTAATTTTGACCTTAACGCTAACATATTTAAGTAATCAGTTGTTGAAAGGGCACCACCATTTTTAACATAAACATAGGATGTTAGAAAGCCACGAAAAAAATCACCATAAGGCAATCCTATATCTGTCATGGTTTGAAGTGATGGTTTAGGATTTGTTCCTATGATCTGGCCATAACGACAACTTTCCCATTTTGTTATCGCATAGATCGTCGGTTTAAGCATGTACTTATTGACAAAAAATGACTGCAACTCATTTTGCTGATGATTGGCCTTCTTAAACCAGATTGTATAAATATGTTCCCTGCTGTCAATACTGGTAAAAATGTTTCTCCATGAATATGTAGAAAAGCTTTGATCAAGTTGATACCTGAGATTAGAGGTACTATTTTTCACAATGCTTTCAAAATTGGCGACAGACTTAACATAATCCCCCCTTGTCAGATACATCTGTCCAAGAAGTGCATGCATTGACCAGTTACTCCATACAGTAACCTCCCAGGTTTGATCGGGACTATCAATCGAATAATTAACACCAACTGCTTTAACATCTTTTTCAAGTTGATTCGTAAAATAATCGATAACCATTGGCACATCGAACATCTGTTTTTCAAGTGTTATTGGTTTATTATGTATGGTATCGTTATGATAACCGTCCGTAGCAAAGGTGATGTATACACTATCCGTATAAGTGCCGGGTGAATTTACGTAATTCTGAATCTCGTCAATCGTCACCAATGATTCATAAATAAATGGTACTTTCCCATAAATTCTTGCTGCATTAAAATAAGCCCATGCCCTCATACAAAGTGCTTCGCCGTAAAGCTTGTCAAAATTTGTAACAGGACTGGCCGGATCTATAACTTCAGGATGCTTCTCTTTCAGAATTCTTATAAAATTGTTACATGCCGAAATCAATTTAAAAAAATTTGTTGGTGAAGCATATTTATTATTTTTTGAAACATTGAAATTGTAAATTTCTATCATATCGGCATCTGCATTTGGGGTTACCGTCAATAGATCTCCTCTTAATTCCCCCAAGAGAAGCATTTGTTCAACGAGTTTTTGTTGTAATCCATATAATCCCATGGCAACAGAGCGATAATCATACCAATCGCCAAACAGTTGCTTTTCTGTCATATCAATATCCTGCTTGGGATTATAGAAATCTTTACATGACGAAAGAAGTAAAATGGTCAACAAAATGGAAATAAAAATGTGTCGGTATGTTTTCAGTTTGTTCATTTTTAGCGTTGTAAAAGTTTTTATAATCCAATTTTAATACCTGCAATAAATTGTCTGGGTTGTGGTGTAAGACCGTAATCGATCCCCTGATGAATTTGCGAAAAAGAATACGCAAACTCCGGATCGTATCCCAAATATTTAGAGAATGTAAAAATATTATTAACAGAGAAATAGAATTCAGCATTCCGAAATGTTAAAAACTTCTCAGCAATTTTATAACTCAACGTAATACTTTTTACCCGGATAAAAGAACCATCTTCGATCCATCTGGTTGAAAAAGAAGAGTTCCCGATGGGGTCATTCCACAGTGCACGTGGGACATTTGTAACCTGTCCTTCGTATTGCCATCTGTCAAGAACACTTTGACTCTGATTCTGAAGACCAGTCATTTGTTCATTTTTAAATCGCAGATAATTAAAAACATTATTTCCATAAACAAACTGAAGAAAAGTACTTAATGCCCATCTTTTATAGGCAAATGTATTGGTCAATCCTCCAAAATATTTGGGTAATGTGGATCCGATTGCAGTTTTATCATAGTCATTAATAACCCCATCCGGAGCGCCATTTGGACCTGAAATATCCTCAAATATTGCATCTCCGGCCTTAAACGGAATGTTTTTATTATTCACAAGGTTTGCTGCTGTTGCTGCGGCCTGAGTAGAGTATACGCCTTTAAATTTATATCCGTAAAAACTATTTACCGGCGATCCTACCATGTTAACTCTTTCCGCCCCTTCAACACTGGTTATAAGCTTGTCACCCTTAATGGCAGTAACTTCGTTTTTTATGGAAGAAACATTGGCAGAGAGATCCCATTTAAAAGATTTTTTGTCCACCAGCCTGATGAAGGTATTCAATTCCCATCCTTTGTTTGTTAATTTACCCCCATTTTCAACCCTTGTATCATATCCCAAATATGAATCCACCGTACGATATATTAACATATTATCTGTACCTGATCTAAAAACGTCAAAATTCGCAGATAAACGATTACCCCATATGGCTATATCGAGCCCCCCATTGATTTGATTTACGGTTTCATAGGTAAGTTTATCATTGGGTAAAACAGCAGGGTAAAGTCCAACTGTTTCCCTAAATTTCACTGCTTTATAATAATTGGCTGCACTTGATTCTCCTATATCATCATTCCCGCTTTTCCCTGCTGAGAATCTTATCTTCAAATCCTCTAGCCATGAAACATCTTTCAGGAATGATTCGTTTGACAAACGCCATGCAATTCCCCCGGAATAGAATAATCCGAATGGTACCTCCCCTATTTTAACCGTATTGATTGCATTTTTTCCAACTCTTGTTGACATATCCAGAGAAACACTTCCGGATAATAAATACTTATCTTTATAGGAATAAAATAAGTTTTCGTATACCGATAACCAGTTCCAGTTCCTGTTTTGTCCGCCTAATTCCCTTAAATCGACCTGGCCATCCTGCAAAGCTCTGTATTTATCATTTTCGTCAGCATTTTTAGTTAACCCCCAATCTAATTGGAATTTGTTGGATTGTATATTAAACCCGGTATTGGAGGTGAAATATTGGTCGGTTCCTAAATTTTTGTTAAACGACAAATAAGTGTTATTATAAAATGTTTTTAAATCATTGTTGGTAGCCTTTGCCACATTGATAGCTTCCTGATCGTAGTATCGCTCCATACCGTGATTTGGCATAAAAATCTGCTCCTTTAATACATTATAGGTAAGCCCGAATTTCGTTTTCAGCAACAGATTTTTTTTGATTGCAGCTTCCAGATCTGCAGTTGCAATAAAATTGTAATTGTGATTTTTGGCCTCATAGTTATTAATGGTTGCAAGTGGATTACTTACTCCGATATCATCTACTTCAGCCAGGGTGGTTAATCGATTTCCATTAATATCATATTGATATGGATTTAACAAGGGTGATTTTGCAAGGCTTGTTAAAATTGGACTCGTTTCATTCACAGTAGCGGCTTCCTTTAAGTCAGAAGCTCCATAATTGAGGGCGACACCAGCATTCATTTTTAACCACCTGAAAATGTTAAGCCTGCTCACAAACCTGAGGTTATATCCTTGGAAACCTGTTGTTTTTATAATGCCTTTGTCATTGATAAACCCAAAAGAAAGTCCATATCTGGCAATTTCGTCACCTCCCTTAATATTCAAATTAATATTGTTTAAGCTTGCATTTTGGAAAATAACCTTCTGCCAATTCGTATTATGCTGATAGTTAATATATCCGTCATCAGTACTTGAAAGGAAAAGGGAGGGATAGTTTAGCTTAATTTCTTCCTCAAGCATTCCCGATGTATAAAGAACTTCCTGCATTAGTGTCTTATGCTGTTCCCCATTAAGCTGCGGAATCAGGTTGGAAGGAGACAATGAATAACCACTTCTAAAATCAAAATCGATTGTGGTTTGTGTAACTTTTGGGTCAAGCGTTTCAATCAATACAACCCCGTTTGATCCTTTTGTTCCATAGGCAGCCGTAATTGCCGGATCTTTAATAATTGTTGTTTTTGAAACATCAAAAGGATTAACTCCAATCAGCGGATCGTAAACAGATCCATCCAGATTTGAACCAAATACTCCTTGTTGGGTCATTGGAATGCCATCCACAATATACAAGGGCTGATTTGATGCATATATTGAATGAACTCCCCTTATGTTAACTACCGCCCCGCTACCCGGCATTCCTGAAGTATTTGTAACAAAAGCTCCCGGAACCATACCTTGCATATATTGATCGATTGAAAGAGCTGTTGAATGATCAATGTTTTCTACATTCAATTCGGAAAAAGAAGAAACTATGTTTTTCCTCCGGACCTGTTCGGACAAAATAGTTAACCGGTCATCTCCTGAAAAAATATCACCGGGAGTGAGGTATATTGTTAACTTCTGCCGGTTATCCAAATAGACCCTTTTTATTTTATAACCGCCCGTAGGAGAAATAATTAACCATTCATTACCCGTAGCAGACATAATTTTGAATTCACCACTATCATTCGTCACAACCGGAAGCTGAATTGCCCCCTCAATACTGATGGAAACATTTGAAAGCGGGGTGTTCTGATTTGATAAAACAACACCCTGAATAAGCAATGAATCCTGTGCACTTGATGATAATATGTTTACAACCAGCAAAAAGGTAAGAAGCACCGCTCTTTTTAAAGTTATCAAAAATAAAAGCCTGTAAATCATGGTTTTTAGTAAGTTGAAGTTTTTTCTCATTCCAAATGTTTATATTTTAATCAAAAATTTCACGATTTATGATGTTGATCAATAAGGAATAAAATCGATATAATCAATAAGTAATGCCTGATGCGAAACTGTACTCGGCCCCTTATATACAAATTTTATTTTGGCCTTACCATATTCGACAAGACTATTGACCCAACAATCGAAATTTATACCACCATGTCCGTCAGGATTGTATTTTTTACCGAGCACACTGGGGAACGAAGTTGTATATGGTATTCTGTCTGCTACATAATCGATGGTCTTCACAAGGACACCATTTACATAAATATCGTATATACCACCATAATTGATGCCGGTTCTAACAACCATAAGATATTTTCGTGGAAAAAGGTTGTCAACATTAAATTCAAGCGAAAAACTACCTGTGTAATTATTCGTAAAATTTACGATAAGAAATGAATCTTTTGAGGCTGTGTTACTATATGTTTCCAATGGTGCAAAAGAAGTATTGCTTGAAACTGTTACGTTATTCAGCCAGGAGAATCTGCCAACGCCTAAACCTCTCAGAAGATGTTCCCCTTCCATTCTTGAGGAGCTAGCCCATAGCGTATCTGGAACTTTAAAATTGGCATAATTATAGGCATATCCATTACTGCATAAAGTTTTATCTGCAACCTTATAATCAATTACTACGCTATCCCCAAAAATATTTTTTAGTTTCAGGGTATCTTTCCCGGGGGCCAACACAAACTCATTCTCCTCCAACATATTTTCAAATACGCCATGTTCCAAAAGGTATGGAATTAAAATTTTATTCTGCCAATCGAGAGGGATGTCATGGTAATCATGATAATTACCTCCAAGCGCCTGTGCCATAAGCGTAAGTCCTTTATTATAATCGGCGGCTTTTGGAAATACGATGGTTGATGTTTTGTACCTGGATTCATGTTTTACCGGAAAATATTTCTCTTCAAATAAATTTAATACAATGGAAACAGTGTCATAAATAGTATTTCCATGTGCATCAAACCCCAAAGGCCTACTTTTTGATTTATCGAGAATAATGGAGTCCTTGCTATCAATATATTTCTGAAGAAGTAGATTGTTAATCGTAAAATATTCGTAGAGATTTGGTTTTGGATAGGCTATCTGATCCATAATAAAGTACTTGCCGTTTAAGTAAAGAGGGCTTTCAAATTTTAAAGGTACTCCATCCAAAAACGATCCGCTACCGGTTTTATTAAACAAAGCATATTTTTCACCCAACGTTTGAATTTTCTTCACACCTTCTATATTAACTGATTGAATATAAAACTCGGTAATGTTATAACTAAGGATACCCCGTGTAGTTCTTGCTGAATCAATGTATTGGGCAAAAGCTTCATTATCAGGAATAAATAATGTGTAGGTATGGTCGGTTAAAAACAGGGTGTCGTAGTTATATTTTTTCACAAATTGAACGAATAAGGATAAATTAGCATCCTTTTGTATTGCTTCCCATACATTCATGTTAACAGTTTTTGCAACAGGATTATAGTGATCTTTCCATTCTTTTTTGCAACTGAAAAACAATATCACCAATAAAATCCCTAAAACAATTTTTTTATAGTCCATTCTATTTATGTTTTATAATGGTTCAAATCTTATGAAATCCCAAAGAAATCTTCCCGGAATAAGCGACTTTATTTCAACTACATGATGTTCATATTTTAGGAAATTGAATGAGCCTAGTTGTTTATTGAAGAAAGGATCGGACGCTGAACCATCGGTTGTAAGATTTACAAGCCCGCCTACATTCTTTCCGTCGATATACACCTGAACTATTGCATTTTGCGGACTAAATGCATCTGCTCTCAGAATTACCTTATAATTCCCCTGAACCAATTTTGGAATGGTATATGAAATGGTAAAGTCGCCGTTTAAATAAAGATAGTCATGACTGTATGCCGTGCTAGTTGCATCAGCCTCGACAAAAATCAAATTTGGACCAGTCCATTTTACAACACTTAGCGATGTAGAATCTTCAATAAGGTAGCTGCCTGCAGTAAGTCTCAATTTACTAAAAATCGGTTCCTCGTAAAATTCAAAAGTCTGTATCGCCCTTGTGGGCGTCTTTTGCGTCATTACCTGATTAATGAAATGAATAACCCCACTTTGAGAAAGAACGTTGCTTGCATCATAATTGAAGCCAACATAGTTAATAATGGTAGTATCCGGATAATGGATAATGGTATCAAAATTCTCTTTTCCCTTGTTAATCTCAATATCCATACCTGAACCGTCAATCAAAACCGGAACGTCTGAATAAGAAGTATAATTGGTGACTTTATTAGCAAAATTGTTAAGGAATTGTGTTTCTGCCAGAAGATGGTATGCAACAAAACTATACAGTGGGTTAGATGGTTTCGTATAATCTGCACTAAGCGGGCTTACATATTTCTCCAAATCTTCCAGCGAGTAAATTTTTCGCTTATGAAACACGGAATCATGCTCAACCAACAATGTAAAGGGCCGGGCAGTATTATTTCTATTCTTAATATTTATATCCAAAGTTGATTTTAGACCTGTTATTTCCACGGCTG
>WSSedL1CaDRAFT_10000448_pt1 | contig 29177 bp, 29 predicted proteins | sample WetSurSL1Cattail_FD_9464 | JGI IMG/M metagenome (IMG submission 9464)
AATGCTGCGGAGCGTTATCTAAAGGCTTCATAAGGTTTTACCCTTATTGCTGTTGAACAAGTATGCCGTACAGAAGCCTATAGCAGGGGTAGGACTCGAACCTACTACCTCCGGGTTATTATATATATCATATACCCTTAACTACTATGCTTCCCAATACTACACCATTGCTACACCATGCGAAGTCCTCATTCATGGTAAGTTCCTAGCTGGAACTTGCAAACAACACAAGGACGCTCTTCGCTCTCCATTTTTCGCCTTTCCCCAACTAATAGAGCGATCAAGGGATAAGGAAACCATGACTGGCACCACTTTGGATATGAAATGCCATTGAACTTCGAGTATGGAATGACAAATGCGAGAACCGTCCTCGATGGCTCCTCAGGAACGGTCCTTCCTCTGTTTTAACTTTTCCTCTTCGATATTGTTGAAGCCATCGCTCAGCTACAGCATCTTTCGCCGCCAGAGGTTAATCATGAACAGTATTTCCGAGCAAGATAGCTCCCTAGATGAAGAGGACTCTGACATTTTCGAGGATGAAGACAATGATGCCCCGGACGAAAGCGAAGAAGATGAAGACGATTTCGACGAGGACGACGACTTCGAGGAAGAAGACGACGACGAGGATGAGGATGAGGATGCCTTCGAAGACGAGGAAGAAGATGACTTCGACGAAGACGAATCCGAGGATGAGAACGATGAAGGGTTTGATTGAAGCTCTCTGTCCCGGAGGCGGAAGAAGGGTATGCTAACTTTAAGCCGATATAGATCCATCATCGCAACGCGGAGGACAACATGCCAGACAAAATTCAACCAACGAGCAAAGTATCAGATAACTTCTACATCCTCAATCACAGATTCGTTTCAAGCTACCTCATCAAGACAGGAGACTCGCTCATAGCTTTCGATGCCGGGCAGAACACAAAACAAGTCCTGTCAGAAATGGCCAAGCTGAATCTCGATCCTGCCAAAGTCCAGGCCGTTTTTTTCACCCATTCCGACCCGGATCATACGGGCGGGATCAAAACATTCCCGAACGCCAAACCATATTTCTCCAAGGCAGAAGTTGCCATGTTTGATCACTCTACCGCACGTTTCTTTGGAATGGTATACGCCAAGCCCCCCAGGTTCGTATACGAGACGGTCGAGGATGGACAGGAGCTTTTTGTGGGCGATGTTACCGTCAAGTGTGTTTCCACGCCTGGACACACCTCAGGCTCTATGTCCTTTCTCGTTAACGGCGCAATCCTCATCGTCGGAGATGAACTAAATCTGAAAAAGGGCAAGGCAGTCCTCGATATGAAGTTCATAGGGATTGATAATAACAAAAGGCTCGAATCTATCCACAAGTTGGCGAAGCTTTCCGGGGTGAAGCTTATCTGCCCTGCACATTCTGGCTATTCAGATGATTTTCAGACTGTGATGAAGGAATGGAGAGAGGAAGGAACGAACAACCTATAGTGGATATTTATTTGCTCGTTTCTAATATACTACTCCTCAATGTCCTCCAAACTTCTCTCCCGTGCTAAACACTCCAAAGCACTTCGTGACTCAGGCCTATTCGGAGCCTTCCCGAGTCTTACTGTATCTTTGCTAATAACTGTCATTCAAAACGTATATATCCTCTATTGTCGAGAGAGTAAAACTTATGTCTTTATCCTAATCCAAGAATCCGGATATGAAATCCTATCTTTCATTAAGCGGGAAGATACGATAGAGTCAGAAGAGTTCGTTTCTATCGCAAATATGCTTTTACAAGAGGAGATTAGGATGCCCGATGCCAAGAAAGCCGCGAAGCCGAAGAGTCCTTCGAAGCCTAAGACCATAAAGGCCGCTTCGACTGTGAAGAAAGGCTTTGCCGCGAAGCCCGCAGTAAAAGCTAAAGTTGTTAAGACCGCGCCGAAAGCGAAAGTGGCTGTAAAGACTCCTGAAGCTAAATCCCCGATCGAGGTCAAAGTAAAGAAGGCGAGGGGACCGAACAAGAAGGCAAAGGGGAGTCTCGCGGCTTATGAGCATTTGTTAAAACAAGAATCGGAGCTAGAGAAAGCGCGGAAAGCCGCAAAGGCTGAGTTGAAGTCAGAGCATGATGGTTTCCTAAAACAAGCTGAGGAAATTAAGGTCAAATACCAAAAGCTTTTCAATGAGAACATTGGCTCTGCTCCGAAGGGAAAAGTGACCGGAGCGAAGAAAACCAAGACCGGGTATACTATCGACCAAGTCCAAGCGTATATCGACCAAAGTGCCGAAGGGAAAGAAATCAAAATCCCTGGGAAAAATGTTACTGGTGTAAAGAGAATAAAAGAAGCATTCGAGAAGGCGAAGAATAAGGATGCGGAGAGCGTGCTTGAGTTATTGAAGTAGAAGAAGAGATAGAGCCCGTCCTGTAATGGGGCGGGCAGTTACTTTGCTTGGAGAAACAATGAATACAAAAATACCCGCCCCTGATCCAGCGGAACTCATTGCTACCGCTGAGTCAATCCTGAAAGAGATACGATCTTATTCCCCTGTTGCAATTTTAGGAAATCTTGTTGACCCGAAAAAACAGGAGTATCTCGGCAGGGATTATTTTTTTGACGTTCCTAAAAATACATACGCTCACAAGTCGAAGACTCCGAATGACTTCTCAGGAATTTATGTCTTTTATGAAAATGAAACTGCTGAATACGTCGGAATCTCGAATACCATCATTCGGCGGCTCAAACAGCATCTTTATGGTAAGAAACACAACGAGGCAAGCTTCGCCTATTTGATGGCACGACAAGAGCATGAGGAATCCACAGGAAACGGTCACCACGGACTTCGGAATGATTTCCCATTTGATGGTTATCGGAAAAATATCCAAAAGCATATGATCGAAAAATGGGGATTCACTACTCACCCACTCAGCGGCGGGTACAGCCTCTCATTTTCAGAAATTTACATCTCGGCGGTATTGAAAACAAAGTGGAATTCTTTCGATCCTCATTGATTCATATATTACACTCTTGAAGATGGAAAGTGGGGAAAGGGATTCATTTGGGACTTATGGGAATCATCGCCCACCGCGCGAAGGTAGAGAAAAATAAGTTGCTCCTCTCCACAAAACTGCGTGGAGCTATTTCAGAATACGGAACATTTTATATTTTTCTACAGTTCCGGGAATTAGTGTAGTTTTCTCAAACACTAAGGTGATGTAGGCTCGTCGTCGCTCAAAAACGGGGAAGACTTATTTAAAAAGGTTTATATTTCGGCATCCGCGTACCACCTGCAATCCCTTTGTTAATACTATAGCCGAGCAAGCTCTTGCTTATAATTTCACTTGCTTCGAGGTTATTCAATGTGGCCGCAATATCGCCAGCAGAGTAGTTTTCAGCTTTCCGTTTTGACCAATTTTGAAATTTCGTTACTAATTCCACGCTATCACAGTCAGGCTCTTTCTTTACAAGAAACATGACTGTTGCGACAAGCTCAAGCAGATAGTCATTTCCTATTGAATTGGCGAACGAAGATGCCTTTAGGATAGCATTTTCGTATTTGTTGATCTTTGCTATGACACTTGTGCTTACAAGGCTATTATAGAGAATCTTCTCGGCGTCAACCGTTGAGATAGAATAATATTCTTGGTACTCTTTGATCATCCGACTACAAATATCAATCGAGTGAGAGTAAGGCCCATATTTATATTCATCAAAGACGAAATAGTCCTCGTCCGAAAATACATTCATGAAGAATGCAGATTTCTGAAGCCTCATTTTATTAAAATGGGTAAGTCGGCTTTTGAGTCTCATTAGAAGCAGATGGGATGCAGTGAGTTTAGGCATTTGGAGAGGCTTAATCTTGTAGTATTGCGAAGGCTCAAAAATGAAAACTGTCAACTTTTCTTCAACCGCAGATAGCGCCTTGACTATTATCTCCTTAACAGTGATCCACTCAAGCCCTCCATTGCCGCACCCAAGAGGTGGGATTGCGATGGATTTGATCGAAGCATTCCTTAGGAATTCTACTAAATCGCTCATTCCACGTTCAATATAATCGTAGGTAGATTTCCCCCTCCATTTATCTTTCGTTGGGAAGTTGATAATCAGCTTTCCGGATTCGCAAAACGGAAGAACTTTACCAATAATCATGGATCGAGCCTGACATGCCTTTTTATAGAAGGCTTCATTCTCAGGGAATCTTAGCTTGAATTGGTATGCAATGCCTTTGCCCATAAAGCCTTCACAGTTCACTGTGTTCACAAGGCAGTCAGCTGGAGAATCAATAATGTCACCCGTTACAAACTGTATCATGCTGATTCCCTAAATGAATTTATCTGGTGAAGTGACGATTTGCACCACACCCTCCCCGCAGAGTCTATCGGCGAGAACCGCTATGCTTTTTTGCGATTCCTCGGTCTTTGTGAATATGAAGGCGAAATCGCTCACGTCAACCTTATTGAACGCCAAGCATTCTGCCATGCAAACAACTTTCGAGTCCTGATCTTGGAAACTTCTTTGCTCCATCAGTTTCCAATCTATTGCCGCAAAGCCATCATTGTATGAATAGAGCCTAAATGGGTTACAACTCGCAGGGTGCTTCGTGATTATCTTCCACCCACTTTCCTTTGCAGTTGCCCTCCTTACGGCAATAAATACGAACTCAACTCTTCGATAAGCTTTTTGAACCACTCCAGCGAAAGGATTATTGTGAAAAAAATGAAAGGGGACATAATCTATTAACCCCAATTTTTTCCTGACATCTATAATTTCCGAATCAGCAATATCTTTAAATTTCTTGATTTGAGAACGAGCGAGCAACCCGCTTTGGAGTATGCTTTCCACATTAGCCAACGAAGTAAGGTGATAAAATAGCTGTTGTTCTTTGATAGGTTTTGACATTGAACCTTCCTCTACGCAAGCATACGAGATTCCCATCTCTTGGTCATAAGGTAGAAGGTTGGCCTCTTCAACTTCAATTCCCTCGCGGCCTCGGTTGGACTAACCTTGCCTTCTTGCCATCGAGTGTAAACTAGTTCCCACCCTTTCGGAAACTCCATCGCGGGTCTCCCGAGCTTCTTCCCTCTCGCCTTTGCGGCCTCGATTCCCTCTCGCTGGCGGGAAAGAATATTCTCCCGCTCAAGCTCTGCCAATGCCCCGAAGATTGTTAGGATGAATCGCCCCTGCGGACTCGTTGTATCGATGTTCTCTTTCAGGGAAACGAAGCCGACGTTCTTATGGGCGAGTGTATCAACAATCGAGAGCAAGTCCCGCGTCGAACGAGCGAGGCGGCTGATATCGGCAACGACTACCGTGTCTCCCTCTCTTACATATTCCAACATCTTCTTTAGCTCAGGTCGATTGGCTAACTTCCCGCTGATCTTCTCTATGAAGACTCGCTCCACCCCAAGTTCGGCCATTGCGTCGTCCTGACGGGCCGTAGTCTGGCTTGTAGAGCTAACGCGGACGTAGCCGATCTTGGGCATAAATTCATCCTCCAATAGTGTCATAAAACTTGTCTAATAATAACACAAGCTAAAACACATTACAAACAGATTTTCTGACACTTTATTAGGGCTGTCAGAAAGGTATACTTTACTGACTTGTAAGTATTGCTAAGCATCAGTGTTTTTTTTTCTTCTTGCGTTTTTTTATTTCTGCTGTATTATTTTCGAATCTAAATGAAATAAGACTTAGGAGAAAAAAATTGTCGTCTACTAATACAACATATCAAATGCCAAATATCATTATCGACGACTACAGGAAACTTTTCGGGAAAGCTTATAAATCCGTCTTCCCATCCGGGTATTGGGATAGAATGGTCAAGCCACGTAAATATTACTACAAATATATGGCAATTGTTCAATTTTTCGACGGATTCAATTCAAATGTAAATGACATAAAAAACATCTATTTAAATCCAACCTATATAGATAACTACATTCAAGGCTTACGAAAACGCAGTAGCATAAATAATATTGTTCTAATCAATAACTCATCAAATCCAAAAGGTACACTAATGGAAAAGGCTTATACTAAAAAAAGTATTCTTACACGAAAATTATCACGACTCAAAAAAGAATATAAAAAAGAAGTAAGATCGATAAAGTTGATAGAAAATAGTCCACCGCGTCGAAATTTCCAAGGGATTGACCGATTTACTGGTCAAGTCAAATCGGAGTTAGTTTAACAAGGATAGATATGATTAAAAATATAAACAAAACGCTTCTTGAAGTATTAGAGCATCGCGAGCAATACGAAAAACTTGGATTTTCAAAGTTAATATATGACCGGGCTTTCCCGCGAAGAGATTTATGGATTCAATTTCTCCGATGTAATAATTATGATGAAAAAATTGGGTTCGCTATGAGCATTATATCTCGTTTATCTTTCCATTGTTCAGCAAGTCCTCCACAGGAACTAATTGATAACATTCTGGATTCAGAGACTTATAATACTGGCAACTATAAAGGCGGATTTATCGCAAAAGATCATTATATACATTTGATCTATCTTTATTTACTTGGAATATATATATATCTAAAGCATAACGGATTAAATAAGCAGATAAATTTATATATGAACAAAACAAAAAAAATTACCGATATTCAAGATGGTTGTTCGGAGTTCATTAATTGCTGGAAGCTTTTCGTTCTGTATCATGATATTGGTTATCCATTTGAATGTTATTCATATAATGAAATTAATGAACTCAAAGTGTTTATTGACTGCTTTTCAAAAACTAGAGAGTATGCACTTGAAAAAACATCGTCAGTTATTTTTAGCAATATAATGACAGCCTATAAGGTTATTTCATCACAAAACCAGAAGACATTAAAATATATTTTAGGTGATAGTTCGTTTCCAAATGCTGATTTATATTTTGAATGCCCAACGATAGTTTCGGGTGTTTCCTTTAATTCTGTTTTCACAGTGATTGACAAAAAAGATATGGCGGTATTATTTCAAGATTCAAAAGAAAAAAAATGTGGCTTTATTTTATATTATAATGAAAAATCAGACAGAGTTGACTGCTATAAATCTTGTATCGATGAGGATTTCCCTCAACAAACCATTGAATCTGCATTCTTTGATTTTTATTATTCTCTTGGAGTAAAATGGACAAAGAAGTACTTTATAAAACATGCACTTCCTTCATTTTCATCTATTGCTTGTAAGATGACCGGCTATCCATCTAGCGAGTTCATAGATAAAATTAAAAAGGCTAACAGCTATATTGAAAATAAACTTCCCTTGGTTTTTGAAATGTCAACAAGTGAATCTGACCTCAGTGAGTATTTATATCAAATAAATGAAGTTATTAAAGAAATAACAAACTTCTATAAAAATGAAAAAGGAATATCTGGTACATCTTCAAATCGTATGTACTCGAGTCCACTAAAAAAAGAACTCATTTCAATAAGTCAAAATGATATAAACCAAAGAGTTGAAAAGTATTTTGATACATATATACGGGAAGAATCTAAAAGAACTGATAGGAAAATAAGCTTTGATACCATTATTGAGAATATTATTACATCGCTTTTTTCAGAAAAAGAAATTATTACGCAAGAATTGATAAAAAATAATAAAATACATTTCGAGGCTGAAATTGAAGAAATAGAAAATATCAAATCTTTACTTGATGGAATACAAACACAGACCGGAATGAGATTGGAACTTTTTAATGATTTGACTAATGTGTCTATAGATGAAAGCAGTTCTTTTTATGCAAAACTTTCGGAAAAAGCTATCGAATCGCTAGAAGTATTCGGTCATATAAAAGAACGCTTACAAAAAAACAATATTGAGTTTACTGAATTATTATCCTACCGTCCTTCATCAGCAAAAGACTTAAAAACCTACTTTGACCATGGAATTAGCTCAGCTATAATTATGGCCAATATTTTAGGTTGTTATAAACTATACATAAACAAATTGTGTGACAATAAACAATTCCTTATCGAAAAAGAGGATGTTGGTTTTTACTACTACATTTTTAACATATACAGCCGAACAAAGAAAGGGCGTTTATATGACCTTTTCCATACCTACTATGAAGATTCAATCTATGCTGTATTAGTGCATAATATTTTTTGTAATGATTTTAACGCCCAATTTGGTAAAAAACCCCAATTCAGAACAAGTCTCCTTAAAGAACCTTTTGCATACCTTGCAATATTATGTGATTCATTACAACCTTGGGATAGGAAAAGAATCATTAATCCCGCAATTTCCCATATACCATATAGTGTTTATGGCGATAAGTTCAATATCGAAGTTATCGGAAATTACATATACATTTCTGAAGAAGGCGAAAACATGGATATCAAAAAAAGAGTAGATGACTTACGCGATTACCTAAAGAATTACCTTGAAAATATTGATACATACATAAAACTAAGTCTCTCGCAAGATGACAAATCTTCAAAGGGAAAACTACATTAGTTGATTGTTTCAGTTAATAGTTATTTCAAGCTATTTTTTAAGTTGATCAATGCACATGCCGCATCCAATTCTCATATGTCCCCCTCGAACATCCAACAAGCTTGCAGATCGCGGTCTTGTTTAGCCCAAGTGACTTGTATCTCTCAATCTCATCAACCCGCGAATCCAGTTTTGACTTCCCCGCAGGTCTCCCGAGCTTTACCCCAGATGCTTTCCGAGCCCTGAGAGCAGACTTGGTTCGCTCGGAGATTAGGTCCCTTTCGATCCTCGCGGCGAGGCCGAGGGCGAATACATAGGCCTCCCCGGCGACAGTGTTATCGATGACCGTCCCGGATTTCGTCTCGATCGTCTGCGAGCCCTTATCTCTGATCCTTCCTATGATTCCGAAGAGAGCCGAGACACCACCACGAGTAAGGCGGGATAGCTCCCACACGGCCAGAGAATCGCCTGAGGCGAGGTTTTCTATGGTTTCCTCGAGGATCGGGCGCTCCCCTGCGCCGGAGGCTGTCTCCTGAACGATAACAGGGTTTCCAAGGGTATGGGTCTTGCAGTAGGCAATGATTTCATCGACTTGGCGAGAGGAATCCTGCTTATCCGTGGAGGTTCGACAGTAAGCGTAGACCATTTTCGGCTCCTTTGTCAGTAAAACCTATTTTCTTGAATATAATATACTCATAGTGTTCTATTATGTCCACCCTTTTATTGAAACCTAACGCTAAGTAAAACGTTCGTTTAATGATCACTTGCGGACAAGCCGAAAGAAGGTTCGGGTTTTCTCCGGCTGAAAAGCGGTATAGAATCACATTTCGACATTTGGATTACAAGAAGGATGAGAAAATGGCATTCAAGGCGGTGAGAGTAGTCGGCGGTCAATATCCCGATCCAGAGGCTCTGTTCGCAGACATAAAGCAAAGGAAGAGTCCGGGTCTACTTTCTCAGCAAGCGGACATTATTAGGAAATACATGAATGAGGCAATTGATCTGCCCGATGTGTCGATCCAACTTGCGACAGGACAAGGCAAGACCCTAATTGGAATGCTGGTCGCTGAATGGCTTAGGAAAGAGAAAGGTTATCGCATACTTTACTTATGTCCAACTAAACAACTTGCAAATCAAGTGGCCATTCAATCGAATGATCAGTATGGTATTCCGGCACTCTGCTTTACTGGGAAACAGAGTGATTACGCGTCCTCTGCAAAGGATGAATACGCTTCAGGCGCAAAAATAGCAATAAGCACTTACAGTGCGCTCTTCAACACCAATCCGTACTTCTCTGACCCTAACATCTTGATAATGGATGATGTCCATCAATCAGAAGGTTACATCAGTTCACTTTGGTCTGTAAGACTTCATCGAGATTGGGAAAATCAGGCTGAGTTGTTTGAGGAGACGCTATCGATTGTTGGTCGCTATCTTCCAAAGCACGAAATTGACCGCATCATAAGAGGAATCGATGAAAAGACCCTTGTAGATAAACTACCTGCGCCAGATTTCTACAAGATCATTCCAGAGTTAAGCGCACTATACGACAGCAAAATAGACAGTACTAATCAAATTTTCTCTTGGCGCATGATCAAAAATAATCTTCACGCATGTCACTGCTATTTTTCTGCCAACGAAGTGCTTATCAGACCACTCTATCCGCCAACATTTACATTTAGTCCCTTCGCCGGAGCAAAGCAACGTATTTACATGTCTGCTACTCTCGGCAATGGTGGCGATTTGGAAAGAATTGTCGGGCGAAGGCTGATTTATAAGTTGCCGGTTCCAGAGCAGTGGTCTGATAGGACTGTGGGCCGACGCTTTTTTTGCTTCCCTGAAGTTTCTCTGGACGACGCGGCAACAGCATCATTTGTGAAGAACACAATCCAGCGAAGCAAGCGAGCCGTCTACATAGCTCCGAGTGGCCCTCGGATTGAGGAGATTGAAAAATCGTTCGACGATCTTCCAGATTTCGAGATTCTAAAAGCGCCGCAAATCGAAGCCTCAAAAAACGCTTTTTGTTCGCAAGAGAGAGCAATCCTTTTGCTGGCTAACCGCTATGATGGCATCGATTTCCCAGATGACGAATGCAGATTACTGATCATTGACGGACTACCAAAGGCATCAAATATTCAAGAGAACTTTTTAATAGCGAAACTTGGGCTCAGTAGTTTATACCAATCGAGATTGCTTACCCGAATCACCCAAGCATTTGGGAGGACTACCCGTAGCACAAGTGACTTTTCGGTTGTGATGGTTATTGGAGACGAGATTGTTAGCTATCTCCAAAAACAAGAAAACAGGCAATATCTACTCCCCGAACTACGAGCGGAAATAGAATTTGGCTTGGAACAATCCAGAAATATGCGGAAAGAGGACATGCTCGAAAACATTGACATCTTCTATAAGCAAGATAGAGCTTGGAAAGAAGTTGAAGGATCAATAATAGCCTTGAGGGATCGATCAGCAAGAACTGCATTGCCTAACTCAGAAGCAATGCTCGATATAGCCAGCCACGAGGTCGAATACTCAGAAGCAATATGGCATGGTAATTACTCTAGTGCCCTAGAAAGGTGTAAGCAAATACTCGGGAAGGCCATTGCTGAAGAAATGCGCGGCCTTCGCGGATTTTGGAACTATCTCGCCGGTGTTAGCGCATTCCATATTCTGCAACAAGGGGGACGCGTCGCCATTCCCCCGGAAGAGTATTTTGGGGAAGCCGCGAAAGCGGCAGTCGCCGTATCATGGCTCCACAGGATAAAGAATGAGAAGCCTGATACTGATCGAGAGGTAGTTGATCCCAGTCTATTGGCTATGGTTGATAGACTCGAAGAAGTCTTCTCAAAACTCGGTAATCGAAATGCCTTCCGCATCGATAGCAAAATCAAACAAATACTTGAGAATCTGAGCACGGATTCCAGCAAGGAGTTCGAGCATGGACAAGTTCTTCTCGGTAACTTGCTGGGATACGAATCTGGAAAAGTCGAGGAAGACGGTTCGCCTGATCCATGGTGGAAAATCGGCGATTGGTTTTGCATTGTCTTCGAGGACTATACTGAAGGGCTTGAGGAGAGCGCCTTGAGCATCCGCAAGGCTCGTCAAGCCGCATCGCATCACCTCTGGGCAAGAGCTAAGTTGGAACTTAGCGATACGGCGAAAACATATGTATTCATTGTCGCAAAAATCGAGAAGGCGCATAGAGATGCCCTCATTCATGTTGATAATGTTGCTTTTCTTAGCACGGACGAGTTCAGAGAGTTCACCCGGAAATCGCTTGAATTGGTCAGAGAACTGTGGTCGACATTCCCCGGTCCCGGGGAACTATTCTGGAAGCAATCTGCAATTGAAAAGATAGCTCGAAGTGATTTCAGCCCTGCAAGTCTTGAAGCTCTGTTCTATAAAAATCCATGTAAAGTCAGATTGGCGGACTGATCTACCGTGTTACCGCTGGCGCGTAGCATAAAAGCCCGAGGCTCATTACCTCGGGCTTTTTTCCCTAATGCATTAGAAAACCTGATGACTCAAGATTAAAGTGCTTTCTGGCTCATGATTCCTACCCTCATCCTTCGTGAGGCCATAACGTTGAGCTACCTGCTTCCCGATTTGAGAATTAACCGCCTGTACACCATGCAAATGAACTAATTCCAAGTATTCCTTCATCAGTTCATGATCGTTCTGAACCAAGAGGAAGACCTCATCGGTCAGTTTCTTGTTCTTGATCGAAATAACCTTATCCGCAAACTCCTTTACTTCCATCTTGTCCTCCTATTCTTGAATAACTTGAAAGGGACTAATCCCCTATAGCTTTTTATAGGTCATTGTTCCGGCAGAATCAGGGATCAGTGATTGAACACTGGGAATTGAACCGTTCTCTGCCATTTTAAAAAACTTTCGTCCAATAGACAGACGAATACCACGAGGGATACGATTCCAGTCGGTTGCCATCACTGCTTTCACAGTAAACATCGTTCCTGACTGAAGTGTAGCTACCCTTTGAGAAATGGTATTCATGTAAGGCTCCACTGTGATTCCAAGTTCGTCGAGAATGTACTCCTCAACTGTTCGCTCTTTTGCTACGGCCAGTTCCTTTAGTTTGGAATACTGGTCATCGCTGACTTCAAGATGGATCATCATTACTTCCCGCTCCATGAATACACTATACCACATGTTATAATATTAAAAGCATGTTTTACAATAATAAGTATTGTTGCGAAAATATCAGCCCTTGACTTATAGCTACACGCCCGTATAGTGTTCATTACATGGAGACCGGATTCCCCTCCCCCGCTCGCGGGTATGAAGCGAAGCCTTTTGATCTAAATTCTCTAGTTAAGAATAGACCCGGAACCTATCTCATGGAGATGTCCGGTCATGCTTTAGAGTCGATGGGGATATATCCGAGGGATTGGCTAATCGTAGATCGCTCTGGAAAGATAAAGCCGGAATCCGTAGTTATCGCGGAGTATGAAGGGGAGTATGTCTGTCGGATTCTCTCGAAGTCCCTCAATGGAATGAAACTGCTCGGCGATAATGTCGTTCCTATCATTGTGAACGAAAACGTCAAGATAATAGCAACTGTTTCCTTCTCCATTCGAAGACTATGATCCTCCACATTGATGCGAACTCATTCTATGCCTCCTGCGAGCAAGCCTTCCGCCCTGACCTCCGGTGCAAGCCGGTTATTGTCCTATCGAATAACGATGGGATTATTATTGCTCTTAATAAAGAAGCTAAGAAATTCGGACTGAAGAGGGGAGACGCTTTCTTTCAGGTCCGGGACTTAATCAAAGAGCATTCCGTCTCCGTCTTCTCGAGCAACTACACCCTCTACGCTGATATGTCCGAGCGGATAAACCAAATCCTTAAATCTCTCTGCCCTGAAGTTGAAGTCTATTCTATCGATGAGTCCTTTCTCTTCTTCCCTGAACTAAGGCAGATAAACGAGATTGCTCAATCTATAAAAGAAACAGTAGAACAAGCCACAGGTATCCCTGTATCTATTGGCATAGCCTACACAAAGACTCTCTCCAAACTCGCAAATAAGCTCGCAAAGAAGAGGGGCGGGATACTAAACCTATCCGATATAGACTTGGATGAAGAGCTAAGAGCCTACCCCGTCGAGGATATCTGGGGGATTGGGTATCGATATTCCGCTTTCCTGAAAGAGAGGGGAGTCCATACCGCCTTCGATCTAAAATCCTATCCGCTCCATCTCGCTAAGAAGAATCTCACCATTAAAGGCGTATTCACTGTTCAGGAACTGAATGGGATTCCATCGATCGATCTTATGATCCCTAAGCCTAAGAAGAATATCATCTCCTCAAGAGGCTTCTCCCGACTCGTCGAGAAAAAGGAGGAGTTAGAAGAAGCCGCCGCCAATTATTGCCTTGAAGCGATCCGAAAGATGCGGGATCAGCATAGCGCGGCGAAATCGATTGGGGTTTCCCTTATGACGAATCGGTTTCGGGAGGACTTACCCCAATGCTTCGATTCGGTTGAGTACAAGATAAATCCTCCTTCCTCCTATGTCCCGGAACTTTTGAAGCTGGCGCTAAGGGGAGTAAACGAACTCCATAAACCCGGCTATAAATATCAAAAAGTCATGATCATGCTCCTCGGTCTTGTTCCTGATGAAATCTCCCAATTCGATTTCTTCTCCGAGGATAAGAATAAAGAGAAGGCGATCATGGCTTGTTTTGATAAAATAAACGGGAAGTATGATAAAGATACATTATTCATTGGAGCAAGAGGGATAGATAGAAATTGGAGTATGAAGAGGGAGTATCTCTCGCCGAGTTATACAACCGATTTGGAAGGGATACCGAAGGTGAGGTAATGTTCAACAAAAGGTTTACTTGGATTTATATTTCCTTGTATATTCGCATAATTGTTGGATTAGCCTGTTCGGTATTCATTTTTACAAAATAACTATGTCCTGCATTTAGAAGCAGATTTGAGAAGATGATATCGATATTCCCATAGTACTCATTGCTTTTCGCAATAACCTCATACCGATACTGATAACATTTTTGCTCTTTCATGTAATTGTCGGTGATAACTCTAATTTTTATTCGCTGTCCTTTCATAACCACACATCCGATTTCGGTTTTCTTTTCTGAAAGTTTTCTCCTCATTTTTACATTTGTTCGAGAGGGTTGCAGATAACCTTTGGCGGATTTCTTAGCAGACCTATCTACAGCTTTATTATGCTGGTCTTTTGCATGGCCTTTAATCCAATGAAATACGATTCGGCCTTTGTACTTTTTTTCTAGCTTAATTAGTTCTTTCCAGAGTTCGGCGTTTTGTATTGGTCTGCCATTCGCATTTCGCCATTTATTTGTAGACCATTGGAAAAGAGCACTCTGATAATTTTTCACTACATATTGAGAATCTGAAAAAACGCAAATCTTCTTATATTGAGAATATCTTTCGTCTTGCTGAACCTCCTTTATTCCTTCAATACAAGCTGAGAGTTCCATCTGATTATTGGTAGCACCCTTATAGCCTTGAAGAGGGACATCGTTTATTTCTTCATTGCCGTTTTCATCAATAATTATGATCCTGAGACCCATGCCACCTTTGCGAGGGCTATTATATGAAGACCCATCTGTATAGATATTGATAGCGTCTTCGTAAGTCATATTGGCTCCTTTTTTATTACCCCATTCCATCAAGCATATTTTGATAGTCTATAAAACCTGGAACCATTTTCCCGACTAATGCCCAGAACTTCTCAGAGTGGTTTCGATGAGTCAAATGAGCAAGCTCATGGGCGATGACGTACTCAAGGGCTTTGCGCGGAACCCTAATCAATAAAAAGTTGATATAGAGTATCCCATCCTTGCCGCAGGTCGCCCAAATATGCTTCTGCTCTCGAACTCGAACGGACTTAAAGGATAAGCTAAGGGGCTTCCCAAGTTCATTCGCAATCTCAATCGAATCCTGAAGAAGGCGCGCGCGAAGCCATTCTCTTACTACTCGCCCTACGACTAACTCCTTTTCATCTTCTGCTACTGTCATAGGGAGGGTGATATAGAACCGGCTCTTGTAGCTGACGACCGACTCATCCACAGCACCATACTCAACCCATACTGCCAGCCTTCTTCCACGAAAAGAAACTTTCCCGCCTGAGAAATACTGATCCCTTTCTTGAAAGAAGCTCTTGCTCTTTGCTTTGAGCTTTTCTTGAGAGACGAATATCTCTTTGGCTTTGGTTTTCATGAACGAGCTTATCTCTTCATGCGAAGTTGATTCAGGCACGATGAGTTCAATGGAGAAGGGCGTTATCTCGATCCTCTTCCTCTTTGCCTTCGAGCTATATCGAATCCTATATTCAAGTTTAGCATTACCAAACGTAATTACACTCATTGCCGTTCAGCAGACCTTGATAAAATGCTTGAGCGCATATTTCTCGACCTCTCCCGGTATTTCATGCCAGTCCAATTCAGCTTCAACCGCAATATGCCTAACCATCATCCTGAGGTCTTGACGAAGTTGTTCTTTGATATGCCAGCCTATTGGAGCAGTATCATCGGAGACATAGATATCCTCAATCTCCAAGGCGATCTTCTGTAAGCGTTTTAGCTCATTTTCAGTGTAGTCGGATTTTGGTTCTCTTGCCTCATACGCCTGTCCTTTTTCTCTTTCGATCTTTGGCTTGAAAGCTTCGAGAATCTTCAAGATTCCGTAGGCGTTCTTGGTTAGCCCGGTCTTCTTATGCGCGTTGTCCTCGTCGATAACATCCTTCGCAAGGGCTTCCGCTTGATTGAGAAGATCAGTAGCATCGACGAGCCCGGATTCCAACTTCTGGATCAGTTCAAGTATTCTCTTCGAGAATGGGCCATATTCTTGAGGGTTATCTGATACCCGCTCGGTGATGACTTTTTTCAATTCAGAAACTTTCCGGAGAACGGTGTCTCTTATTTCTTCTTTTTCTTTCCCCTCTACCTTGAAGTCCTCAAAGAAATCGGGATCAGTAATATGTTTGAGTTGGATTAGCGTCTTGATCCCTGAAATGGAAAGTTGTGTGTTCAGCATCTCTCGAATCTTGGCAGAGTAGTTCTTTATCGAAAACTCTTCCTTCTTCTCGAATGATAAAGCTCCGTACTCAAGGAATAGTGCGACCCACTTCATGTCCTCGGTATAGATCAGAATCTCAGGATCGGGACAGAGGGACTCATAGGCTTTGAGGAATACTTTCGCCTTTATCTTGAACTGATACCATACATCGATAGTCCCGAGAACTTGAATAAGTTCTTTATACTCTTCCTTGACCTTCTCGGCTTTTCTGACATGAATCGGGAAGGAAATATATCCCATAACTTCCCGATGCGCTCCCTTGAGCATAGCTTTGCGCTCATCGAGAGTGTGCAGAGCCCCTTGAATATCTTCTTTCCGGTAACTTGCCAGAGCCTCGTTCAGGTGCTTCGTAACACCGATGTAATCGACGATCAGGCCGCATTGCTTCTTATCGCTCTCTACTCTATTCGTCCGAGCTATTGCTTGAAGGAGGTTGTGCTCTTTCAGAGGATTATCGAGATACATGACTGACTCTGCGGGAGCATCAAAGCCGGTTAAGAGCTTCGCGCAGACAATGATGAAGTATGGAGGCTCCGCCTTCTTCTTAAAGGCCTTCTTGACCTCAGCTTCGGATTGGTTAGTAGAAGCCCCTTTGATATTTGCCCATTTCCCGGTTCGATCATCCGACAACTGCCATTTCTGGAAATCCTTACGGAGGGCATCGATGTACTTGTCCTCTGAAGGTTTCCCATCTTCCTGATTGCTCGAATAGACACAGACGGAATAGCTCTCTGCTATCTTCTCGGCTTCATCTTTCGCCTTCCCCTGCGCGATAAAGTCTTCAGCAATAATCTTATTGAGGGCTTTCTTGTAGAGGATAATAGCTTCCCTATCTATAGCGACTATCTGAGCCTTGAATCCATCTTGATAGGCGAAGGCCTTGAAGTGCGTCCAGATGTCGAAGGCAATCAGTTCGACCCTTTTTTGATGTTTCGCGAGCTGGTCAATCGTGACACCTTGTCTCTTTATCTTCTCTCTTTTTTCCGGCGTCTCGTTCGCAAACCACTGGTCGAATAGGATATCGAGTTTCTCAGCTTCAAGATGCCATTCAGCTTTTCGAGCGGTGTAGTAGATGGGCACGGTCGCGCCGTCCGCTACTGCGTCATCGATTCCGTATTTGTCGAGGTAGAACTCTCCCGGCGGAGAGAAGGTCGCATAGGTATCATGATTATTGGACTGGACAGGAGTCCCCGTGAAGCCAAAGAAATACGCATCAGGGAAGGTCGCCCGAAGATAAGCTCCTAAATCCTGTTCCTGTGTTCGGTGTGCCTCGTCAACGCAGATGATCCAGTTCTTGGAATCGGGGATAGCGGTCTTCGACTTATCCAGCTTGAATATCGTAGACATAACGGTGAGCCCGGTCGTTCCCGCATTGATCAGCTCGAAGAATCTCTTGGCAGATCCCGCCTGTTCCGGATTCGGAAGCCCACAAGCGAGGAAGGTCTTTGATATTTGATCGTCAAGGTCAACTCGGTCGGTTATGATAAGGATGTTCGGGCTTGAATGCTTGTCGGAGGATATATCAAGATGGAGCTTGATCCGCAACACCGTGTACACCATCGTGAGGGATTTCCCTGATCCTTGTGTATGCCAGATAAGGCCTTTTCGCTCGCCCGTCTTTCGATACTCAAGCACCCTCTCCATGATCTTGTTCACAGCCCTGAACTGCTGATATCGGCAGACCTTTTTTATCAGTCTCCCGTTCTTCTCGTCCTTCTCGAAGACGACGAAGTGCGCGAGGATATTGAGAAGCCGTGAGGGTTCAAGGAGCGCCCAAAGGCCTAGCTCGAATTTGTCGTGGAAGTCAGCCTGGGATTTAGGATAAGGATCGCGCCATTCTGCCCAATAATCGCTCGGGGAATGGGTCGCTCCATAGAGGACAGATACCCCATTTGTTATGACATTGAAGAGATTCGCGTAGAAGAGCCTTGGCACTTCCTCTTCATACTGCTTTATCTGATCAAAAGCATCCCCCGCTTTGTCCTTGGAAGAAACAGGGCTTTTTGCCTCTATGACAACAAGAGGTATGCCGTTTACAAAGACAACACAATCGGCTCGTCTTGTTTTGGATGCTTCTACGGTGAACTGGTTGGTAACGGTGAAGACATTATTTTTAAGATTCTTATAGTCGATGAGCCTGATAGTTGTATGGTCTGACCGACCTGGAAGAATCCTTGAATACGCGCCTCGCAGGATGTTTGTCCATCTGTCATTGTCGTGGACGGAGAGAAGCTCCTGATAGACTGCGTTAGCCGTCACGATATCGATATTATTGATCCGGCAGAGAGAGTCTATGAATGCGTCCCTGAGAATGACGTTATTTAGGCCATCGCGAGCATCTTCATTGTCTTCGGGCTTGAGCCAAGAGTATCCCATGGATTCAAGATATTTGATTACAGGTAACTCGGCTAAAGCATACTCAGGACTAGGCATTTTTTTGTTCTCCATTTTGATACCAAACAAGACTTGGAGCTTCCAGCCTTTCTCCAACTGGGAATAATATCGTCAAGCCCCATTGATAACGGTAGCGTGGTTCATTCTCTGTTCCGGTAAATGCTTTGACTTTCATTTCATCATAGCTATTTGGAATAGTACTATTATTTTTTTTAGCTTCAATAATCAGGATGTTCTCTCTATTATGCCCACGTCTATGAATGATAATGTCTGGGAAAGTGGACACTTCTAGAATTGCTTCTTCTAGTTGCCTCTTTTCAAGCCTCTCTCGAAACATACTCATCGCAGTTGTGGCTAAGATTGATATCCCTTTCGACGCACCGCGCCCCTCTTCTATATTTCTATTGTATTCGCAGTCAACATGATATTCAGGGAATAATGGCTGTAGATACATCGCAAGTCGGTGGGTTATGGATCGTTCTGAGACATATTTCTCAAGAAGAAAATGATCTTGGCGATAAAGTTCTTGTATTGCCCTGTCTACTCTGGATTTAATGTCTTCATATTCTATAGTCATTATTGAACTCGCTTTATACCTGTTAGGAGGTCCTGCATAAGGCCAGTCTTAACGGATTTTAGTTGTTCTAGATGTTCAGTATTGTACTTGATTACAATATCGACTGATGAGAGAAGATTCGCAATTTTTTCCTGTTCATGAAGGGGCGGGAGTGGTAAAAACAATTCCGATATTTCGGTAGAATTCACAGCCGGATAATTACTACCAACCGTCAATCGGATGATCTGATCCATAAAGCAATCGCTTAGTATATTTTGCCATAAAAAATCCGGTAAGCAGTTATTCATAGCGGATAATACTGCGAAACCAGTGGACGCAATAAGATTTTTCTCCGCTACTTCAATGAAGGCAAAACCTCGTAAGTTTGGACGAACGGTGCTGACAAGAACATCTCTATTTTTCACACACCGCCTTGCTCGGCTTGGAGCATTCTTGTATGAGTATTCTACTGGCTCTGAGAGAACGCCTGTCTCAATCACACATGATAGATCGATATACTTGATTATGAAATGGTCAGGGGTAGAGCCGCCAAGCGACTCCCTGTTTATTTCACATATATTTTTATATTGCTCTACTTCCCACTCAACCGGAATCTCCCCTATCTCTGTCATCTTGAACTTCTTGTGCCCGATGCCTTTTGTAAGTAACCGATTGAGCATCCCCTGCTTGAGAACTTTCGCCTGATCGATCACCTCTTGCGTCGCGCGGATTGACTCATCTACTGAGGAGAGTACTTCGGCGATCTTCTTCTGTTCGGGGAGAGGGGGAAGAGGGATATCCATTTCAGAGAGATGACTAAAATATATTCGGATTCTAACGCCACCATCGCCGGATGATGTTATGAAGTTCCCCCAAAGAGAGGAACGACGGAACTGTTCGAGATAGTGATAGGAGATTTTATCTGATTTCGTCTTAAATACTACATAATCTGGGCTTACGATCAATGTGTCTTTAGAAGTATTTTTCGCGATGGAACCAATGTTGATTCTCATCGGATTGTAAGCGAACGAGTTAGGTTCCACAATTTTACATCTATCGATTGTCTCGCCTTTTACTCTATCCCTCATGGGGATTAATCCTTTGTCCTTGAAGACACCAGAAAGTTTATCTTCTGCTATTACAAGACCATCGTTTCTTTCTCTACATTCTATACAGACATCGCCTATCTTCTTCATTTCCCATTCAATCGGTATTTCACCGATCTCGGTTTCTTTATATCCACGCTTCATGGTTCAATACCCAAGCTCTTTGATGAACTCTTTCATCTTAGCTTCGGCCTCATCTCTCTTAGTGATAAGTTTTTGCAGAGTCTTCCATTCGGCTGAGACATCTATCTCGTCTGCCTCCTCCGCCGTCTGGACATAACGAGTGAGGTTCAGGTTGTAGTCATTCTTTACGATCTCGCTCACATCGACGATTCGGGCGAAGCGTTCGACATCCGCATAAGCCTTGAAAGCCGAAGTTATCTTCTCTACATTCTCATCGGATAGGGCATTCTTGGCTGTGCTTGCTACATATTCATTTGCCGCATTGATTATGAGAATCTTGCCCTTGTGATCCGGCTTCTTCTTCTTATTCACGATGAGGAGACATGCTGGAATGGAAGCGCCGTAGAAGAGATTAGGAGCAAGCCCAATAACTGCCTCGATCAAGTCCTCTTGGATCATCTTAGTCCTAATCTGGCCTTCTGACCCTCCACGGAAAAGGACACCATGGGGAAGAACAACCCCGAGCATTCCCTTGGAGTTGAGCGACCATATGAAGTGTTCAACGAAAGCAAGGTCGCCATATCCCTTAGGCGGTACTCCGTATTCGCTCCGGCCATAGGGATCGCCCTTCGACCACTCATCAAAGCCCCACTCTTTTAGCGAGAATGGTGGATTACAGATAGCTCTATCAAAGGTCATAAGAGTCTTGCCATCTCCGATCAAGTGTTTCGGGTTTCGGAGGGTATCACCGCGCTCGATGAAGGCATCGTCGATATCGTGGAGGAACATATTGATGCGGCAGATCGCCCACGTATTGAGGTTGATCTCCTGCCCATAAAGCCGAATCGACTTCGGATTCTTCTTCTTCCGCCTGAGATATGCCGCCGACTCAAGGAGCATACCGCCAGAGCCGCACGCGCCGTCATAGATACTCATACCTTCTTCGGGTTTGAGAATCTCGACGAGGAGCCGCACGACTTGTTTTGGAGTGTAGAATTCTCCACCCTTCTTTCCAGCATCGTCGGCGAATTGTTTTATTAGGTATTCGTAGGCATTCCCGAGGACATCACCTTCAACATCCGCATTGCGGAAGGAGTATTTATCAAAATGCTGTAGGAGCTTTTCAAGGGTCGCATCAGGGAATCGTTCTTTATTATTGAAGTCAACGTCCTGAAAGATACCCTTGAGCCTCATGTTCGCATCTTCAATGGCATGGAAGGTTCGGTTCAACTCCGCGCCTATATCAGTTGAATGCTTTCGGATGTCCGTCCAGAAGCATTTCTTCGGGATATGGAAGCGATGTTCTTCTGGATCGGCGGCAAGGTCTTTGTTTTTATATTTTGCGAGGCGGTCTTCATACTCCTCCTGCCAAACATCCGAGATGCGCTTGAAGAAAAGAAGGCCAAAGATATAAGTCTTGTAGTCCGAGGCATCAATCTTGCCTCTTAGGATATTCGCCGCGCCCCAAAGGTGGGATTCAAGTTCTTGAAGGGTCAATCGAGCCATTATTTGATACTCCTAAGAATTATGAGAGCTTATTCCGGGCATTTCTTCCAAGCGTTTACGGTAGGTATCTCTCCAATATGTCCATGATTCCAAGCAGTATTATACCCATGAAATCCCCTGCCAGGTAGCCGGGTAGGTCGGGGAACCATGCCAAAGCCGGGGAGAATGGGGAGCAGATCAAAGAATCTTGATAAGAATGATGACAATAAGAAGAATCATCCCAAGAACGGATAGAATAAAGAGAAGCCTCTTCCTCATCCCCCTATAGCCCTCTGCCTTGAACCCGAGTCCCTTGAAGGCCTCCCGGAGCCTCGGCCATATCGCCTTGAAGACAGGAGGAATACGGAAATCAGGACGGAACTCGATCTTCATGGAGTGGAGACAGTATAGGGTCGGTCAGTAGTCGCAGGAAAGCGCCTTGTCCATGATAGAGTATTCTTCGCCTCTTCATGATTCCAATCAATCTTGGATCATCGCCCGCTCTTACTCACCCTAATGTATCTTAAAGATCGATCCAATAGAGGCAATTATTGCGCCAAGGATTATTGCTGGCAATACAAGGCTTGCTCCAATCTGCCTTGCTCTTTCATTCTTGGTAAAGATGACTCCGTTGGCCGAAAAAAGGCCGCCTAAGGCGACTAATGAAGTGACGTAGATAAGGAAAGAAAGGAGATTTCCCATAGGAAACCCCTCCTATTATCATTATTCCTAATCCGTATCTCGATCCGGATATAATTCTGCCCACACCGGAAAATGATCCGAGATTGCCGACGCAGTCCCCGCTGTCGTCGCGGTTCCCTCACAGAGGGATAGATCGAAAACAGACCCAAAGTCGAAGACTCCCGAATTGCCATTGAAGTCCGAGGCCATGGTTGAGGAAAGTTCGATTCGGTCATACGCATTCGAAGTTGAAGCCACGGTCGTATCAGCGGAGTTTGGAATGGCCGAGATGAAAGCCGGACTATCGAAGCCCGCCAAGTCTGTTCCGGTTCCTTCGGAATAGAAGTCCCCGTCCGCATTGAAGTCCCCGAGGCAAATAACATCGGGCTCAGAGAAGAGAAAACTCACTTCCCCCATCGCGATTTTCAGTTCCGGGATTTCGGAAACAGCAAGAGAGGGGGATGTATGAATGACTAATAAAACGAAGTCCAGATTCCCTGCCTTCGACTTGAAGTATGCGGTGAGCGGGGTATATGTGAAGGTCTGAGAGCCTGAGTAGAGGGAGGAGGAGACGAGGGTGAACTCGGAACTCCGGTAAACAATCCCGTATTGGTTCCCACGACAATAGGAATAAGAACCGGACCCGACTACTTTATTGATCCTCGCAACGTAGGCATCCATGACGGCTGTGGCCGTGGAGTCGGACGGAATCCCGTTCGAGCCGACTTCCTCTATCGCGAGGATGTCGAAGGTCGAGGCAATCTTCGCGAGGACGGTCAGGGTATTCGTCCTGCTCACCTTCGTTGGGCCGAAGATTTGGATATTGAAGGCCCCGATCTTTACCGTTCTATTCCCCGATGGGATCTCATTCGAGGCCGGAGGGCTGTTCCCTTGGCCGCATCCTGAGAAGGCAATGGAGAGCAAGAGGAGGAAGATAATAATAGTCTTCATTCTACCTCCATCCTGAGATTAGGAAACAAACTCGAAGGATGAGTAAGGCTATTGTTGTCTACCATCGGTTAGGTATTTTTGATCAATCCAACCTTCTATAACCAGCCCATCTACATAGTTAAAAGCCCGTATCAATGCCCATTCATTTCTTTTATCCACAATATCGACAAGAGTATTGGGGTATAGGACTCTCAGAATGATTCCTTTTGATGAGGGTTTGCTTCGCAAGTTTACATCTCGACATATAACGAACTTCTTATCAGAAATCCGAAGCGCCCCAATTTCACTGTGAAATTGATCTACTATACTGATCTTTGATTCCAGAATTCGCGCCGTTAGGCGGTCTTCCATTTTTTTACTTGAATTTGAGGAGTCAATGGCAATATAAATAGCAAGCAATACTGTGATGTAGTTGAATGCATTTCGTTTGAGATGACCCAATACTCTAATCCCGTCATAGGCCTTCTCTTCGATTTGATTGATTGACTCAATAAGTCCATCTGTATCGTTACTTACACTTTTCTCGTTTATCTGCAAGTCTTGCAAGAGTCTGTTTCCGAGATGCCCATCGATATCAAGGCTTGCAATCGATGTTGCGAGCGATGAGAAGGATATCCGACTATTCTCTGAGATGAGCGAAAGCGCTTCTATTGTTGGAGGGATTCCTGCAATATTGAATTTGAATGAACTCGCTATTCTTCCTGCATTAAATATTTCAAGCTGTTTTGAAGCACGTTGAAAAGCCGATTCGAAAAGCGCATAGTTATTTGCGATGTCTTGAAAAGGGCTCCTGAATTCAGATCGAGCCATTTCCGCTATCATCGGATTTGGAGGAAAATTCGCAAGGGTTTCATTGAACCGAGCCATTTCCGATATCATCGGATTTGGAGGAAAATTCGCAAGGGTTTCATTGAACCGAGCCATTGCTTCCATGGCTGGATTGCGACCAAGTCCCGATAGACTTGCATTTAGATGAGCTAATCCCTCTATGGCTGGATTATTGAATCTTGAGGAAAACTCTCTATTCAGACGGGCCAAAGATTCCATCGCAGGATTACTGGATATTGCAGAAAAGCGTTCAGCCATAAGCCTAACGGCTTCAAGATTTTCAGGCGTCTTTCGCGAAAGCTCCAATTGTCGCGCCAAATCCTTGATATCCACTATCGATACCTCTTTGAATAATAATCCTAAAATACATCCTTATCTTCAATCTGTCGATCAGGCAACTCCCATCGATCCTGAACGAAATCCTTTCTCAGTTCGTTGAGACCGGGAAGAGCTTATCGAAGTTAGCCATCGCTACGCGAAGCGGGCATTCAGGGCAAGACGGCAGGACGGTATAGCATGAGTCCTCGTTCGCCTTGCAGACCTCGCAAAGGGTGACGGAAGGCGGCTTGATAATGGCGGACCTGTCTTTCTTCATGAGTCCTATCATACTCGGGATCGGGAGCCATTTCCTCAAGTCTGGATCGACTCCGCTACTCTTGCCTCGACTGACAATAGGCGAAGCCGCTTCCCTTCAACCACGACCCTCCCATCCTCGATAAGCTTTGATACAAGCCGCTTCCCATCCGCGCAAGAGATTCCGAGAATCTCAGCGGTTCTATCCCTCCCATGAAGGAAAGGGAGGTCTGCGCCCTCTTTTGCGGCTTCGAGGAAGGCCTCGGCATCGATGAGAGGGGTATAGGAGGGGCTCCTATCGAGACTCTTGGCCGAATCCGTCAGTTTCCCCGCCTCCTCCTCTGAAAACCGCGCTATGACCCGATTTTGATGAGGGACATCTCCTGAATCCGGGGCGGTCAAGAGAAGGGCTCCTGCTTCAATCGCTCCCGCGACGAACAGGAGGAGGAAGAGTAGGACGGCATTAGTCGGAATTCCTATACTCCTACCAAGAAGAGCAATCATGTTCGACGAGGTAGGAGAGGCTCCTATCGAGGTTTCCATCTTGGCTATTGAAGCAAGATTCGATTCCTTCCTGTCCCGGAGGGAAGAGAGGGATTCCGTAAGCTTCCCGCTTGCGGTCGTGAAGTCCGGAGGAAGGGATTTCATCCGATCTATGAGTGCTCCAATCTCCTGATCGATAGAGCGAATCTCCGAAGCCTTCTCAAGATAGGCAGGGGAGGCGCGAAGGTCTTCGAGAGAGATAGAGAAGGAGGCGCCTTTCGTCTTTTCAACCACAGAAAGGGAAGCGCCGATGCTTGCAATCCCGGAGAGAGCTATCAAGGCAAACGCGAAGACCCGCGCTCTCCCGCCTTTCCTCCAGGAGAGGATTTTTGCTCCTTCCAATGACACGGCGACAGCGCCGAGGAGTGCTTTCCCCAAGATGCTCCCATCCCCGAGATTCATGAGGAGAACCATCGTCAAGGTCGCCGAGACGATCCAGAGGAGAGCCCCACAGCCAAGACGGAGAGAGGATTCAAGACGGGGGGAAATGGAAATGGTCATTGGATTCCTCCAAATCGAGATGTTTACACATGCAAACTATCTGAAATGCAGTCTATTGTCAAGAAGATGTTTACACTTACAGCCAGAGGTGGATATACTGGCTCAATGGGCATCTCCTTTTCTCCCCTCTTAGCGATCCTCGAAGAACGCGAACTCCGGATCGGCTACCTCCGAGAAGCCGTCGGTCTTTCGGGAGCAACGGTCGCCAAGATAAATAAGGGGGAGCCTGTCACGTTTGAGGTTCTGGATCGTATCTGCTCGGTAATGGGTCTTCGGATAGATGAGGTTATTCAGCATGAGGAGGTCCCATTCAAGAAAGCAAAGCCCCGCGAGAAACAGAATGAAGATCGGCGAAAAAAGAAGGGGAAAAGGAAGCCATGACGGTCGGATTCAATATCGTCCGAGAAGGCTCCCGGTGGTTCGTTGAAGATGACAATGGCTTCTCAAAAGCCGAGAACGAACTCGTTGCAGGAATCCCAGAGATGATCGAGAGCCTCGTTGGAACCGTAGACCGGGCGAGGGTAGATGCGAGGGATATAGCCTTCGCGGGAGCAGTCAGGCTCACGCTCCTTTCTGATAAATCATCCGGCGGGGTCGAGTATGAGATGGGGACTGGAGATGGGAAAATAAAAGGTTGGCTATGCCCAGTATTTTGGCATTACTTCCAGAAGGCTCCCAAGAATCTGTACATCAGGATATGCCCGGTATCATAGCTCTCCCCTCTCGCTATTATGAACGTCCTATCCAGTTGAACATTCTCGGATTTTAGAAATCAAAGGATTTTAGATTTACCCTACTAATACAGCAGGAGTAAATCATGGACGACGATCAAACAACATTCGAGCAGAAGATGTTCTTTTTTATCCGCGAAACGATGAAGGCATTTAACTGGCACCTGGAAACAAGCCTTCTCTTCTTCTTTATCCTTGCCTACTTCCAGAGTATTGAAGAGTGCGAGGAACTGGAAAATGAGAATTCTTTCTTTCTTCCTCTCTCATTTATAGAAGAAGCCATCCATCTCTCCGCCTACAAGCAGAGCAAGGCTCTCAAAGAACTTGAGGAGAAGAAGGTTCTCAAAGTCAGAAGAAAAGGCATAAAGAACAAGAGGTTCATCGAACTGAGCCTAGGTACAGTTCAAGATTTTCTGAGCGACACAGATGAAAGATACGAGATAGCCTTCATCTGATAATAATTTCAGATAAGTCCCCAGGCTTATTTATCTTCAATCATAAAGTCCATTGAATAGTAGATACAGCGACCCTCTACATATGTCGCCCCTCTATCATTGAGAGGAATAGGGCTAATCCATCCGATGTATTCGAGGTAGGCCTTTATCTCTGGAAAGGCTCTGCACTTAAAATGCTTTCCAAGAAACTTGATAAAGCTCTGCGCTAATGGAATCCCTCTCTCACGATGCTGGAACACCATCGGTAGGATGAACTCTGGGGAGCGCGGGCGCATAGCAGATATCTCCTTATCTTTCGCGTCGAGAAGCTGGCAGAGGAATAAGACGAAGAGCCTTACAAGTTCCCCATATCGTCTACGAGCGAGTCCCTCGTTCTTGAATGAACCCGCAGGGCAAAGGTTCTTCCGACCGCTCAGGAACCTCACGAGACTTTGGTCCATCTCTTTTTCAAGTTTTGTAGAAATATCCTCTGGGAGGGCTTTTATTTTAGAGTAATGATAGACCCGCTGGATGAATGCTGAGAAGTCGATTTTCGTCGTCGGTGCGCTCGCTCCCTCAAAATGGGAAAGCCCCCAATTGTATAGTTTATGATAATCCGTTTTCCCTCTCGCTCCCTTATTGTGCGCCTCACATATATCTTCATAATCTTCCTCGGACAGGCGATACATGAGGCAGTAGCGGAGAATACGAAGCACTGCTCCATGTCGCTCTCCGGGGCCAAAGTCAAACACAGGATTCGCTATCAGCCGTTCCTTTAATCCGGATATATGATTAGTCTTTTTTCTTTTACTTCCTGACATAGGTTCTTCAGGGAAAATAGCTTCAAATGTTGGATCGAAGTAGGCATACTCACTATAATCCTTCCAGAACCCTAACAGAGAATCGATGTTAAAATTAAAGATTAAGTTAGGCTCGGCAGAATCATATAACCCATAGACAGAATAGCCTGTGGAGAACGGAAACCTCATATGCCGTTCCGATGTGACCGGGTCTATATTATGCCCGCGCTTTAGGCAGAACTCCCTGAGATTATTCAAGGAGTAATCAAATACAGGCCGGTCGAAATGATAATAGACATGATAGCCATTTGATTTAGGATTGTACTCAATGTATTTATCCTCAGGAAACATCGAATGAAGGAAACGAACAGCCGCCTGGGTATCCTCTCCCTTGTGTCCATCAATATCAAAGCAGACTATCCTCTGCCCCTTTTTTAGAGCATCTCCAAACTGTTCATAGGAATACACTCGTCGGAATGAGAATATCTGTATGTGCTTAAAATGGTTCCTCCGAAGATGGGCTATCATCTTTCCCCATGAGGTCGCATCACTTCCTATTTCCTTAGCCCGGTAATCTTCATGCCCTGACCTTCCATACCAATATATCTTGCCAAGGAATATCCCCAGGGCATCAGCTATATCCTTTATCTTCGTATCAGTTATTTCCAGATGGAGTCCCTGGCTACGGATAATAACTGCTCGCATCATATCTGCTGGCTGTTTCTTAGTCGTGGTTCTACGCAATGGTTGAAGCTTCCCATTCTCTTGACAAGGACTACTACTCTCTATCATTTATGTATCCCTCCTTTTCTTAGTATTAGTATCCCTGCTTTCGTCATGAGAATTGAGAATGACCGTCTGAATTAACTGATGGGGCAGAACGATAGGAACAATCCAGTGCGGGGGGATATCATTAGCGGTCAAGATAGTTTTCGCCAGTTAGGAGGCGAAAGCGATGCGGTATTCCGAAGGCTTTAGACGATCCATTGTCAGGAAGGTTCAGGAGAG
>WSSedL1CaDRAFT_10000449_pt1 | contig 29150 bp, 23 predicted proteins | sample WetSurSL1Cattail_FD_9464 | JGI IMG/M metagenome (IMG submission 9464)
ACACAATGGCAGAACGACTCCCAAAAAGCTCCGGGGCGTATGGCTTCAAGCCCCTGGCCGGATCGGATTGAGATTTCTGTTATAAATAAATCGCCGGAGAATACATATGATGTAAAAGGTGAACTGATCGAAATCACCAGCGTTGAAAAAGAAAACGGAGGGGCTGCCGCAAAGCGCCCGATTATGCTTGTGGCAGAGAAGACCGGAGACCGCTGGCTGATCACATCTGTTACGATCGGTGAGTACGAGGACAAAAACCAGATTACTTATGAAAATATACAATACGGTTTCACATTTTCACTGCCAGCGGGTTGGAAGGGTTATTCAATCGTGACAGGGCAATGGGAAGGTATGGCTACGGATGAGAAGCAAGAAGGGGAGATCGCCGCGACTGGCCCGATCATTTCTATCAGGCATCCGGAATGGACATCTCAGAACCCGCGACAGGACATTCCTATCATGGTGTTTACACTGGATCAATGGAAAGCATTGCAGCAGGATGAATTTCATATCGGCGCTGCGCCAATTGGGCCGGGCAAAATTGGCCAAAATTCCGGATGCGTTTTCGCGATTCCGGCACGCTATAACTATGCATTTCCTATTGGATACGAGGAAGTGGAAAAAATTCTGAAAGGTAATCCACTGAAGTCGGAGAAATAAATGGCCCAATAATGGCCCAATAAATGAGGTGCTTCAGCAGGAGGCCTTGAGGCATGCGCGCCCCTGCTTATTTCACATAGTTATCAATGAAATATGGATTTGAGGTAGAGGTGACAGTGTACTTATCTCATTTTCCTATTGCAGAATTCATTTAAATATTATAGAATATAATCAGATGTAAGATGTAATACAACATACAAGTAAAAAAGTAAAGGTACAAGGAAAGGGTTCTTCATGAGTATCAAACCGATTGTACAAAAAAGGGTAAGCGATGAAGTGCTTGATCAGATCAAGGAACATATCATCTCGGGAGAATGGACACCAGGTGCGAAAATTCCAGGTGAAATAGAACTGACAGGTCTGTTCGGCGTCAGCAGGGTTTCCATCCGCGAAGCTATTAACAGGCTTGTCGGAATGGGAGTATTAATGATCCGGCGGGGAGAGGGCACCTATGTCTCTGAAATACTTCCCAAAGATTCTTTTAATGCACTGCTGCCCTTTCTGATGATTGGTAAGGCAAGTCTCAGGGAAATGCTGGAGTTTCGTGCGATGGTGGAGATCGAGAGCGCCCGGTTGGCTGCGTTGCGCGCAACACAGGAGGATATCGGCCGGATGAAGAGTATTCTGGATAATATGAAGAAATGCCAGGGCGATTATAAGAAGTTTGCAGCTGAGGATTTGAACTTTCATACGGCCCTGGCCCTTGCGACACAAAACAGCGTGGTGGTGAAGGTCAACGCCATTGTCCACGATATGCTTCGGGCAGCGATGGAGGAGATCGTCAGTCAGACCGGCTTCAAAGACGGCATATATTATCACGGGAGGATCCTTGACGCAATCATCGCAAAGAATGAAGCGGAGGCTGTGGAAGTCATGAAGGAGCATATTAATGTCACCATACAAAAGGTTGGAGAGCCTAACGGGAAAGATCAGCCGTCGAATCAGGCAAAATAGGCTTGTTGTTTACTGTTACATGTAATACATCATACATTGGCCAGTAATATAACGTGTTGTACTAGTTCACTTTATTGCGAGTTTTGCTCCGGGAGCATTTAAACCCGCTTTGTGACAAATTTAACTCAAATCAGGAATTGTTGGAGGGAACACTATGGAAACTATTGTAAAAGACCTGGAATGCAAGGCGAAGAAGATCCGGCTAAATATCGTGAAGATGGTCGGACCGGGTAAAGCGGGACATTTCGGCGGGTCATGCTCAATTGCGGATATCGCGACAGCGCTGTACTTCAAAAAAATGCGTCATGACCCCAAAAACCCGAAATTGGAGGACAGAGACCGTTTGATTCTGAGCAAGGGCCATGCGGCAATTGTGCAGTATGCAGCGCTTGCAGCCTGCGGCTATTTTCCGGAGGAGGAACTGAAAGGACTGAAGCAGCTTGGCTCGATACTGCAGGGTCATCCGGACATGCTGAAGATTCCCGGGATCGAAGCAAATACCGGTTCACTTGGGCAGGGACTGTCCATATCCTGCGGAGTTGCAGCGGGAGCCAGAATAGACAAGAAGAATTACAAGGTATACTGTGTCATAGGTGACGGTGAGCTGGCAGAGGGACAGATCTGGGAAGCGGCGATGGCTGCTTCATATTACAAGCTGGACAACCTTGTAGGTATCCTCGACTGCAACAAGATCCAGGCCACAGGTCCGGTTGCAGAGAGGTTCAACACAAACCCGTACAAAGAAAAATGGGAAGCCTTCGGATGGAAGGTTCTTGAAATAGACGGACATGACATGAAACAGATACTGGATGCGTTCGAAGCTGCGGACAAGGTCAAAGGCCAGCCTGTGATGATCATCGCCCACACCGTCAAAGGCAAAGGCATCTGCTTCGCAGAAAATACAGCGGCTTTCCACAATGGAGTCATGACACAGGAGCAGTTCGAACTGGCCTGTAAAAATTTATCGGAGTAAAAGAGGAATAAGTCTGAAAGAAATCAGAGATTTCTGAAAGCAGAAATGGAGATAAATATGAAAATGCAGAATCAAAGACAGGTCTATGGAAAAACATTGGTAGAACTGGGCGGGGAAAATAAAAATATTGTCGTACTCGAGGCCGATCTTGGAAAATCCACGATGAGCTATCTGTTTCAACAGGCTTACCCTGAACGGTATTTTGAAATGGGAATAGCAGAAGCAAACATGGTCTCCTTCGCAGCCGGTTTGTCACTTACCGGAAAGACAGCCTTTGTCAACTCCTTTGCGGTGTTTGCATCGGGACGTCCCTACGATCAGATCCGACAGGGCGTGTGCATAGGAAAGCTGAATGTCAAGATCGTGGGCTCAAGTTCGGGCTTGTCCGATTTCGGCGATGGCGCAACACATCAGTCTGTTGAAGATGTAGCGCTGATGCGTGCAATTCCGAATATGACCGTACTGGTTCCGTGCGACGGCGTAGAGACTGCCAAACTGGTGAGGGCGGCAGTACAAATGGATGGACCGGTTTATATACGTTTAAGCAGGAATGACATACCGGATATATTCCCTGAGGATGAGGACTTTGTTATTGGAAAGCCGTTCACCATGAAAGAGGGTAGTGATGTTGTTGTTTTTGCAATGGGGATCATGGTCTCAGCAGCTTTGAAAGCGGCAGAGGCATTGGAACAGGAAGGAATATCGGTAAAAGTGGTGAATGTCAGTACGCTCAAACCGATTGATGAAAATAGTTTCATAAAACTGGCAGAAGGCATGAAAGGCGTTGTGACAGCCGAAGAACACTCCTGTATGGGTGGCCTGGCAAGCGCAGTCACTTATGCTTTAAGAGGAAAAGGCATACCCACAGGGGTTGTTGCTATCCAGGATGTATTTGGCCAGTCGGCTCATACGCCTGAGGAATTGCTGGTGCATTATGGCTTGACGGATAAGGATATTATCAGCCATGTAAAGGAAGTATTGAACATAAAATAATAAATATTATGTCAAATAACCCGCAAGGTTAGTATAAGCAGCAGTTGAAAAGTTGCAGTCATTTTAGCTTATGTTGGAAACAGGAAAAACTTTGCGGGCGGATGGTAATGTGTTGTTTAAATATAAAAATGAACAGGAAAGAGGATTGTACAATGAGTAAAGTAATAGGATTTATAGGACTTGGAATCATGGGAAAGCCAATGGCGAAGAATTTGCTGAAAGCAGGATATTCCCTTGTAGTATATGATGTGGTTGCGGCTGCTGTGAAGGAATTGGCGGATGCAGGCGCTCAGGTGGGGACTTCGCCGATGGATGTGGCTCAGAAGTGTGGGATCGTTATCACAATGCTTCCAAACTCTCCTCATGTAAAAGAAGTTGTGCTGGGTGCCAATGGAGTGCTTGAGGGTGCAAAACCTGGAACGATTCTGGTAGATATGAGTTCCATAGCTCCGCTTGTTTCCAAAGAAGTCGATGAAAAAGCCAAAGAAAAGGGTGTTGTCATGCTGGATGCGCCGGTAAGCGGCGGTGAACCAAAGGCAGTCAATGGGTCTCTTTCGATCATGGTGGGCGGCCCTGAGGATGCATTCAAGGAAGTAGAGAAGATTTTACTGTCCATGGGTTCATCTGCTGTATTGGTTGGAGAGATCGGCAGCGGAAATGTGACGAAACTGGCGAATCAGATCATAGTGGCACTTAATATTGCAGCAATGTCGGAAGCATTGGTACTCGCAACCAAAGCCGGCGTTGATCCCGAGAAGGTATATCAGGCCATAAGAGGCGGACTTGCCGGAAGCACCGTACTCGATGCAAAAGCCCCGATGGTCCTGGCTCGAAACTTCAAACCCGGTTTCCGGATTGAATTGCACATCAAGGATCTTCAGAATGCGTTGGATACTGCACATGGAATCGGTGTGCCGATCCCATTGACCAGCCAGGTGATGGAAATCCTCCAGGCGCTTAAGGTGGATGGGAAAGAAAAGGATGACCATAGCAGTATCGTACAATATTATGAGAAGCTTGCACAAATTGAAGTGAAATCCTGAACAGAATAGTTCACTACTGGGGCTGCATATGAAAAATTATGCGGTCTCTTTTTTGTTAAGAAGGTTTTCAGTATACGTCGTTTAACTGTTTAAACTGTAATGCTTGAAATAATATAAAATTTCTCACAATAATATAAAATTTTACATAATTATTTAAAGTTCTTAATAGTTATGGTATTCTATTATTAGTTGGCAAATTTTACTACAGCTAAAGCGCTGTAAGGCTTTTCCTTATTACTAAAATTTAAGCGGAATGGGAGGATAAGTTTATGGCAGTAAATCTGGATCATAATCTGGAACAATTGATTATGGGGAAGTTGAAGTATCAATCATCTAATCTGGGCCTGAATCTTCTTATATCAAGGCTGCAAAAAAAATATTCGGCCGGTCAGACATCAGCGGAATTAAGTAACTGTCTGCAGGAAATGAAAGCTTTCTTTGATAAATACAAACTAATCATGACGAAAGAAGCCGAAGCAATACAAAATTTATAGGAGGATGAGAATATGTTTGTAACACTTGAAGAAGCTAAAAAAATGATCGCAGATGGGAAATTACTGCATATTGCAGCAGACGAAAGCCTTCTTGAACAATTACCTGCAGGTAAATGGATTGCCGGTACGACGCCGTATTTTATTACTGGAAAGGGCGGCATAACCTGCAAAGACAGGTTGTTTGTCGATGAGATCACCGGTGTGGTTGATTTTAAGACGGTAATATATGATAAGAAAGATATTTTGAATATTACGAAGGACGCATACCCCAATGGCTTGTCATTTCTGGTAATGCCTTTTGCCAGTGAGGTTGCAGTGCTTTATGCAAAGGAAGCTCCGAATTCCGAGACTTTGTTTATGACGCCGATTATCGGCTGGATTTCCGGGTTTGACCTTTCCACAGATGCAAATGCAAAGGTATATGACGGCGTTAAGGGAAGGTCGTACAGTGACAAAGCGGTTGTGCTGCATGTCTGTTTGCCGGATGGCAGTATAGCTTCTCTTGGTACTGTGAATATATTCGATGTTGATGAAAAAGCTCCAGGGATAGAATTTACCGAGGACTCACTGAGTGTCGATAAATGTTTGGTAAACGGGAAAGAAGTGATATTTGCAGATTACATAGCTAAAAATGGTATTGATACAAGACTGCCTTTGGTAGCAGATTATAATGGTGTTTTGGTGAATGCCTCCATAAAAACTATTTCAGATGGCAAAGTGGATTTGTATGCTCCCGTATTTACCGGCAAGGTGTACCGTTTCGCCAGCAAGATCGATGATTATGCTGCCAGCTTCATCGAAAATCTCAAAGACCTCAAAAACGCAAAACCTGTATTTTCCTGCAACTGCATTCTCAATTATCTTTATGGTGAATTGGACGGCAAGGCGACACTGCCTTTTGCAGGTCCGGTCACATTCGGAGAGGTCGCGTATCAGCTGCTAAACCAGACTTTGGTATATGCTGAGATCGTGAAAAGCTGAAAGGTTTTGCAGAATAGGACAGTACAACGTTATAACGCAGGAGTTATGGAACACATTCGGAATTTTCCGGGTGTGTTCTTTTTCTTGCAAGTTCTTCTTTGTCAGGGATCGCAATGGAGTAAGAACTCAATTTGTACAGAATATGTAAAACATTGATAATGAATATAATAAGGTTTCGTATAGGAATTAGTCCTGTGATATAATATTTTATAGTGCGAGCTGTGAAACAGCGAGCGAAAGCTCAACGTTTCCACTTGGAGGTGGAAGGAATTCTTAATCCATTTGTAAGCTGTTAATATATAGCGGGAAAATCCCGCTAGGTAAAGCCTAACCAGCAACCTGTGCCCAGTTCCTTGGAGCCAAAATGGCAACATTAGGTTTAAGTTTAGGGTGGGGAGCAGAAGAGCCGAAACGAAAGTGAAGTTATTGAGCCACGAAATAATTATATAGTCGAAGAGGTCGATGCTTTTATAGTGGTAGTAGACAGAAATTCATAAATCGCATTGGTGAGATTTACTGAATCTCTTCCGGGGTCTGAGAGTTTGGCGAGTCTGATGACAAATATATTAACGGAACAGCTGAGGTCCTATGGTGTCTGGGGAACCAGTATGTGAAATCAAGCGAGGGAACGAGCAAGACTAACAAATGCATCATAGGAAGTCCGACCAGTCTATAGTACCGTAGAAACCTGTGAAAGCAGGTGGAGGGAAGGGACTGGCACAACATAGCTCAAATATATATTTGCACTATGTTTTGGACAGTTGGTTTAATGTTGTAGTAAAGCCAATTATTGAGCCGACCGTTAAGATTAGCTTGTTTTATAGATGAAGAATATGTTGTGAAGAGCCGTATGCCTTAATAGGGCAAGTACGGTTCCGTCGAGGGACATGGGCGGAAACGCCTGTGTCTACTTAAGAATCAACTCGAGGTACGCGATGCATGAGATAACCCATCAGTTTCTACAGAGTAATTTAGACCATCTGCAGGTAAGTATCGTTGTTGCAGCCTACACAAAATGTTGGGATGCCTGGGGTGAATTTGATTTCATACCCGATTATAATAAGCTGTATTTTATTTGTGAGGGCGAAGGCTGGATGAAAATCGGCAGCAAGGATTATTATCCCGCTCGGGATCAGTTGGTTCTGGCGCCTGCAGGAATCCGGCAGTCCTACTCAACCATCAACACAAACACCTATTCCAAATATTGGTGTCATTTCAAAGCGAAGATTGGTGATATTAACCTATTTGATTTGGTGAATGTTCCATATCTCATTGATGTTTCTGATCGAAAAAAAGTAATCAATCTATTCGAGAAATTGGTTTCAAGCAATGATAGCAATACTCTTTGTTCGCAATTCGAAGAAAAAGCTGCTTTGATGAATATACTTGGATACTATTTTGAAAACTCATCTGCAGATGAAGTGGCACTGGTCTCATCCTCCTCAGTTTCGAGGATGAATGATATTAATAAATACATACACGAAAATCTTTGTTCCAGTATTACCGTAGAAAACCTGGCAGACACCTTCCATTTACATCCGAACTACTTTATTAAATATTTCAAAAAATACACAGGCACCTCACCTATTCAATATATCAACAGAGCACGCATTGATAAGGCAAAGCTCCTTTTAAAAAGCACCGGTCTGTCCATTACTGAAATATCCGATAAAACTGGTTTCGGCGACATCTACCACTTTTCGAAATCCTTTAAAAGCTTTACCGGGTACTCCCCTTCCGATTTTAGGAATATTTAACAAACAGACCGATTCAGATACTCGCTTTTAATGGCTATAACATTTCTATCTCTACAACGGTGTCCGTATCATCAGGCAATGGATATGAAAAGGTTTCCGACGGGCCAAAATTGATGCAGGCGTCATTCGGGAACTCCGAAGTATTCCAGGGCTTGATTATTTTTATCTCCGAGCCATCCTTCAGCAATCGTACGTTTTTGATCTTTCCATTCAAGCCTTCCAGCACTAGTGCTCCTATGCTGCCCTCGAAAACATGGGCATACTGATATTTCCCCTTACTTGTATAATAGCCCCATTCGGGCTTTGCAAGCTGTGATGCGCCACATCCGTAAATACTTTTTTCGTTCCTTTTCATCCAATTTCCAATTTGCTTCAAAATCTCAATAGATTCCTCTGGAATAACGCCTTTAGCATCAGGCCCAATATTCAATAGCATATTCCCGTTCTTGCTAACACATTCTACCAGCTTGCGTATTATTTGCTTCGAGGGCTTGAAAAGCTTGTCGGAGGAACAATACCCCCAATTGTTGTTCATTGTAATACAAGCTTCCCACGGTATGGAACGGCCTGTGTCATCTGTTACACCGCAGGGTGGGATGATTTGCTCCGGGGATGCAAAGTCTCCGGAATACACGCTGGGATTGCTTGTTTTTATAGAACCACTATACTCTCCGCTGGCTTCAAGTCTGTTATCCAATATGATTCCAGGCTGCAAGGCTCTGACCATATTGACCAGCTCCGTTGCTTTCCACTTCTCCCCCTGGTATTCATCATAGGAAAAATCATACCACATGATATCAATCTTGCCATAATTCGTGCACAGTTCTTTCACTTGCCCGTGGAAATAGGATACATATTTTTCAAACTCATGCTGCTTACCTCTGAATGCTTCATTTTCACGCATTGGGTGAATTTTATCCCCATATGCCGGATAATCATCATGATGCCAGTCAAGCAGTGAATAGTACAGACCTACCTTGATGCCTTCCGCTCTGAAAGCATCAAGGAATTCTCTTACCAGGTCTCTTCCTGCTTTCGTGTTGGTTGCCTTATATTCCGTTAGTTTACTATCAAACAGACAGAACCCGTCGTGGTGTTTCGCAGTCAGCACCGCATATTGCATTCCTGCATTTTTTGCAGCTTTTGCCCATTCTGCAGGTTTGTAATCCGTTGGATCAAACTCATCAAAAAAAACCTGGTAGTCCTCCTTGCTGATTTTTTCCACACTTCTCACCCATTCACCTCTTGCAGGAATCGCATATAAGCCCCAGTGTATGAACATACCGAATCGTGCATCCAAAAACCACTCTGTACGCTCTGTACGTGCTTGAATCATCGGATTTATATCACTCATTTTTAAAACCTCCCCAAATAATATTGATATCTTCATTTTATCATGTCCAGATGCCTTTCTAAATGTAATAGATTAACCTTTTTTTGTTTAAAACTAAGGACTTTACATCTGAAGATTTATCGTATTCAGTGTATTCAGAAATATGTAATATCATCGATAATTATTTATTGTAATACGATAAATGAAATGATATAATGATGCCAATAATGATTTAATCGAGGTGTGCAATGAATCGGGGAATTGTGTATTACTTAAAGCTCGCTGTAGCTGTCATCGGCATCGGAGTGCTCACTTTATGCATTTTTTGGGTGCCAACATTGGCGGATAGTGCCGTGAATATGTACCCGGAATTTACTTTTCTCAGATACCCTGTCCTTATCTACATTTTTGTTACGGCAATCCCATTCTATATAGCACTGTATCATACATTAAGGCTGCTGAATTGTATTGAAAAAAAGAACGCCTTTTCCGATATGGCGGTGGCTTCACTCAAGCAGATTAAACATTATGCGATGATAGAGGTTATTTTATACCTGCTTGGGCTTGTCGCCCTGGGATTGCTGAAAGCATTGCACCCCGGAATAATAATCATGGGCGGGGTGATCGCCTTTGCTGCTTTGACCGTTTCTCTCTTTGCAGCGCTGCTACAGGAATTATTGAGAAATGCCCTGGAAATAAAAGAAGAGAACGATTTGACGGTCTGAGGTGATGGTATGGCTATTATAATCAACATAGATGTAATGCTTGCAAAAAGGAAAATGAGTGTCACTGAACTGACTGAAAGAGTGGGTATAACCATGCCCAACCTTTCCATACTAAAAAACGGTAAAGCAAAAGCCATTAGACTTTCCACTCTGGATGCCATCTGTGCAGCTTTGGACTGTCAACCGGGGGATATCCTGGAATACAGGCCCGGGGTAAAGTGATTAAGGAAAAATAATGAGGACTTTTGCTATCAATTACACTATGGTGTGGCAGACAGTTTCAAACCCGCTCATGGTCGACTCATATTGCTGAAGCCTATAAAGGAAATGGTGCAGGGGACGGGTTCTCCCGCACCATTTCTTTATAGGCTTCAGTCTGTCTCCCATGCAGTTTCAATATACTATCGGGATAATCACAAGGCGTCAACGCCCCTTTCACCTGTACGAATTCTGATAACGTCCTCAACATTTTTTACAAATATTTTACCTGATCCGAAATTTCCCATGTTAAGTTCGTCCAAAATTACACGAATGATGTCTTCCACATATTTATCTTCCACATAAGACTTAACACACAGCTTGGGTACCAGATTAATACCCGGCACTTCTTCTCTTGTATATACCTGTGTATTGCCTTTCTGTTTTCCGTAGCCAAATACATTTAAAATCATCATCCCTTTTGCACCATGATTATTTAGTATCCGCTTCAAATTCTCAAGTTTTTCCGATGGTATAACAATCTCCAATTCTTTCATGGCAATCTCCATTCCGCCGCAGTGCAGGCGGCACAAATCTTTAGCAGGTCTTTGCTTCGTACACTCATTTTTACTTTATGCCGTATTATTTTTTCATGCTGATGCTCTTAACCAAACATTCTCATATATCGTTCTGCTAATTGAACAGTACCTTCCAAATACCCGTCTCTTAGTTCCTCCAGGTTGCTTAAATGTGTATGGGTTGATAACCATCCCATGATCTGCAATCGCCTAAGCATAATAAAAGTATCGATTTCTTCAAAATCAGTATCAGTAAAGGGCAGCACTTTTTTATATCCTGTAAGCCATGCATTTATAAGATTTGGAATAAAATGCTTTTCTTCCATAAATGTAATAGCTGATGCCAGATCTGACAAATGCCAGCCAAAGGAACAGTCGTCAAAATCAATAACCTTTATCTGGTCTCCTTCTATGAGTAAATTTGCCAAGCGCAAGTCTCCATGAATCAAACCGTAATTATTTTCATTTTTACCATAACGATTTATTCTTCTTTCAACGATTTCTGACACTGTTGAGATGAGTTTTTCTTCTTTATCTGTTATCCCGGGATAATCTTGCCATCGCCCCCAAATATGATTCTTTCCGATCATGTTGTCAAAACTCATTTCAGGTCTGTCGAGCTCTTTGGTTTTATTCCAGATCTTTGTATGACGATGAAGATATGCCGTTGTTTCACCTAGTGTATAGAACTGCTTTTCCATTAACTTTATTTCAATTTCATCAGGCGCCGTTCCCTCCAAAAATTCACAAACAACACAGTAATATAGAATGCCATCACTGCCCTTAATTGTCTGAACTACATCTCCGTCTATTCCTTTTATCGGTACCGGTACTTTTAGTGGTGTATAATCATTAATCTGCTGAAGCCAGCAGATTTCCGACTGTAATTCATTTAATGTACGATATCCGGGCTTGCTGATACGGAGCACACCAGCTTTTTTTCCGGTAGATTTGTTTATTATACCATAGGTTGCATTTTCAGAAAACACTATTAAATTTGATTGGTGCGTAGAATCCCATCCATATCTTTGCAGCACATTTGCAGCCAATTTGTCATACATACCAGCATTATTAAATTCCATACCCATCACCTCCCAGCCAGGATGTCTTCTCTCGCTTCATTGATACTAAAGGCCATCTTCTCCAGTAATTCATCGCAGTATTCTTTTGTGCATAAAATTCCCGGTTTAAATTGCAATACATGAGGATCAAGCTGCGAGTAAATACCCCAGACTCCATTTTGATATAAATGCTGCATAACCGGGATGGCGCCTTTTTCACCGGTAAATTCCAATCCCATAATCAGTCCGTTCTGGCGGATATTTATAAATGTATCCTGATTATCTTTCATAATACCTTCCAACCCGTTTCTCAAATATTCCGAAACATTACGAATATTTTCTTTCGTAGATTTGCGCTGGATAATTTCTAGAACCTTCAAAGCACATACACAACCTAATTCACTTCCTCCGTAAGAGGCCATATGCGCACTGCCGTCCTGCGTCATCCAATAAGATGCCTTTTCATTAAGAATTGCCGCGGAGATAGGATAAATTCCCCCGCTTAAGCCCTTTGATACTACAATTATATCCGGTACTACGCAATAAGTATCAATACACCACATGCGTCCGCTTCTCATCAATCCGGTCTGAATCTCGTCAGCGATGTATAGGGCTTCATTTCCCTCACATAAAGCTTTTACCTTTTTCAAATAATCGTTTTGGGGAAGAGGGAAGCCGTAGGTTGCCGGTATTGTTTCCATAATAACACATGCGATATCTCCCTGTCTAAATGCATTTTCTACCGCCGCAACATCATTGAAAGGAACTTTAATAAAATCATTATTTTCGGAAAGGAACATTTTGCAATATCTTTCAGCACCTGCTGCAACAGATAAACCGGTATGTCCATGGTAACTATTTTGTACGCATATGATTTTTTTCTTTCTTGTGGCAGCTCGCGCACTTTTCAGTGCCAGGTCTACAATTTCGCCACCACTCGAACCATAGATTACATGTCTCATATTATCCGGAGATGCATGTATTAATTCTTTTGCCAATTCTGCTTTAAACGGGGACGGGAAATGGTGGTTTCCAATGTCTACATAATCCAATGCATCTTTGAGTGCGGCTATAACCTCCTCATTTCTGTGCCCAAGGCTATAAATACCACCATTGATATGCACATCCATAAGCTTTTTACCATCTCTGTCCCAAAAATAATATCCCTGCCTTCTATTCATGATAAAGTCTATACCTAAATCCAGCCATTCTTTTGTCTTTCCGCTATTCCAATATGCAATCGAATCGTCGAAAACTTCTTTTTTATTTTTCAAAAACAACTGTTCAGATCCCATGGTTCTATTCTCCTTTCTCCTTTTACATTTCTACCGAAATCGTTTCCCTATAGCCTTTTGATTTTACAAACCCGATAACTATGCCAATCAGAGCCCATCCACCTCCAATAATGTAGGTAATATGTTCAAAACCGCTCCAAACATAAGTGACGATTAAGAATCCAATGGCTGGTAAAACCATATAATTCAAGAAACTTTTTGCGCCTCTCATCCCTTTCCTGAAGTAAAAATAGATCACAACTGTCAGGTTCAGCATCATGAAAGAGGTCAATGCCCCAAAATTTACAAGACGGATTATGGTTGTCAAAGGGATACTCACTGAAACTATCAAAGATACAATCGCAACAAGCAGTGTTGCATTCACAGGTGTTTTAAATCTTTCGTTGATTTTTCCCAAAACCCCGGATGCCGGCAGAAGCTTATCCCTGCTCATCGTGAAGATTACTCTCGAAACCGCGGATTGAGCTGAGAGTGAAACCGCAATACCTGTTGAAATAATATTAACGATGATCAGAAAATAATATAGCGCATCACCGCCGGCCTCCCTGGCGATATCAAAAAAGCCCATATCTAAATTAAGATTCGCATAATTGGGATGTATCAGAGCTGCCATGTAGGTTTGTACAACAAATAGAGTACCAGTAAGAATCAAAGAAATAATAGTCGCTTTTCCTACTGATTTTTGCGGATCTTTTGCTTCCTCGGACATGGTGCTGATGGCATCAAACCCCAGAAAACTGAGTGCGGCCAGCGAGGTGGCTGTAGCTATGAATTTCAGGTCAAAATGTTCTTTCTGGAAAAATGGAGCAAGCGACAAATGACCAATACCGTTTCCATGTACAAATACAAAAACAAATGACGCAACCAGGAAAGCGGCCAGCGCCACCGCTTGAATCAGGATGAGAAACATATTTGTCCGCCTGGTAAATGTAATCCCCCTGACATTAACTATGGTATTAAAAAGGATAAATCCAGTAATCCATACCCAGATGGGAACGGAAGGAACCAGATTATATATCCAGGTTGATGCCAAAATGTACGTAAGTGATGGAATCAGGATATAATCCAATGTAATGAGCCAACCGAATACAAAGCCAACATGCGGATTTACACCTCTCTGAACAAAGGTAAATACTGACCCGGAAATGGGAAATTCCCGACTCATTTTACTGTAGCTGATTGCTGTAAATGCCATTGCTATGGCGCCAACAAAATAGATAAGAGAAACCATTCCGTAGCCCGCTTGGGCAACACTGCCATATACCAGCATTGGCGCAGTCAATCCCATGAATAACATTCCATAAATCATAAGATCAAGTGTTGATAGCCCTCTTTTTAATTCCTGCTTATAACCAAAATTGGTTATATCTACATCTTTGACATTATTTTTAGTACTCATTTTTTATTTCTCCTTTTCGTTTCCTATATTTATAAATGGAAAAGGCACATAGTTTTATCAACTATGCACCTTCGCAAAATATAATAGCTTCATTCACTTTTTGAGACACAAGACAACTAAATCATATTCATGGTAATTCCTGCTTGTATGATACGTTTTTCAACAGTACTGTTTCTGAACTCAATTGGAGCCATACCTGTTCTGCTGCGAAAATTTTTCGAAAAATATTCTGAGTTGTTAAAACCAATGATATGCGCAATTTCACTGATTTTTAGAGATTTATCTCTAAGTAAAATCTTAGCTCTGTCAATTTTCACTTCAGTAATAAACTCTACAAAACTGATTCCGGTTATTTTCTTAAATAAATAGCTTACATAACTTGGGTTTAAAAACACACCATTTGCAACAGTCCCAAGGGTCAGCCTCTCATCTATATGTACGATTATGTATTTTCCTATTCGGTAAACCAGTTTATCATCAATAATCTGATATTTTTTTTCAACTTGAGCTGCATTCCCGAATAGTATTTTCCACTGCTGCTTAAGCGCCTCTGTGCTTTTTGGCATATAACCCAACTCATATACAAAATCATTTTTATATAGAAATTTTTCCATCCAGGGCTTCGCATTAATCAATAGTTCATAAATGTATTTCTTGGCTTTATCCAGGATTATTTGTACGTTTACAGCATCCTCTTTCCAATCTTTATTAACCTGGCTTATAATATCTTCACAAATTTTCTCACCTCCTTCTTCTCCTTTTGATATGATACGAATTAATGCTTCAATCTTCTGACGTAAGCTTGTTGTGATATAATTAATTTCTATATCCCTATATACTCTGAGCAAGGCCTGAACCAATTCATCTTCATTGAAAGGAAGCAGCAGGTAATCAAATGCACCTTTGAGAAAGTGCTGCCGTGCTGCAGCATAAGAATCCTTGAACCCAATTACGATGACATTCAGTCCGATGAACATAGACTTTATTTCTTCCAATAGAACATTTTCTTCTGTCAAAATATGCTCAACCAAAATCAATATATCAGGTCGTAAATGATTTATCTTCAAAATTACTTCACTTCCTTGAGAAATAATACCTTGAAAAATAAAATCCTTCCGTGTATACCATAATTTCATTTGTTGAATACACTTGGCAGTCTCTCCTTGTTCATCATATACTAAAACGTGTTGCTGCAGCATATCTTATCATTCCCAATCATCATTTGCGCAAAATGGATTTTTCATGAAAGTATATTTTGTTTTTATTTACGATTGCTTCTTTAATGAGTTTCATTTTACATCACACAGATGTTTTCGACAATGTAAAATTTTTAGGTTATATATGATTTTATTTAGGTTGAAGCTTGCTGTAGCTGTCATCGGCACCGTAAGCCTGCCGGATTATAATGATATCAGAAAACAAGACAGACAAAACAGCGAAAATAAGTTAGAATAACAGTATGAGCGACCTGAGGTCGCGTATCTGGATTGCGGAGGCTATACGGAACTTACTGAAAGAGATGAATCACCTGATCAGCATAACCAAAATTGGTTATATTCACCTATTTAACATTATTTGTAGTACTCATTTTCAAATCTCTCCTTTTCGTTTGCTATATCTATATTTTGCAAAGGTACATCCCGAAAAAAAATAATATTGCATAATAATAAATTAAGTAGTAATATGAAATTATAACGATACAATTACGTGAGGTTAAACAGATGGCAACGATAAAAGATGTCGCAAGGATAGCAAATGTATCACCTGGGACAATCACCAGATATTTTAACAATGGATCGTTGAAAGAAGAAAATAGAAGAAGAATAGAAGAAGCTATAATAGAACTTGATTATAAGGTAAATACAGCTGCAAGAAGTCTGCGCAGCAATAAAAGCTATACAGTAGGCATTGTTGTTACCGCTCTGTCCAGCCTGTTTACAAGCTCGATTATTTGTGCGATTGAGAATTATTTTATTGATAAAGGCTATGGAATAATAACCTGTACCAGTATGGATGACTACAAAATTGAGAATAAAAAAATACGGTTTCTGATGGAAAAAAGAATAGACGGATTGATTATAATACCATCAAAAGATATTATTCAAAACCTTGAGGTTCTGAAAAGTATTAGCAGTGAAAATATTCCGATAGTTACTATTGATAATTTTATTGAAGGCATTGAATGTGATTCTGTAATGGTTGACAATATTAATGGAACATATGGGGCCGTCGAACACCTTATAGTCAACGGGCACAGAAGAATTGGCATTATCTCCGGGCCGGCTGACTATGCTACTTCAAAAGAGAGGCTTAGGGGATATGAAAGAGCATTGCATGATTTCAATGTACCCAAATGTGAGGACTTGATAAAAAGCGGGGGGTATACTACAAAAGAAGGATATGAAGCAATGAAATACTTTATGGGGCTTCAAACACCACCCACTGCATTACTTGCTACCAATTATGATGTTACCATGGGCGCCTTGATTTTTATTAATGAAAAAAATATAAAGATCCCTGCGGATATTTCCTTTTTTGGCTTTGATTCTGAAGAATTCAGTAAAATATTGAAGCCTCATATTTCCATAGTGCTGCAGCCTGTAAACGGTATAGGGGAGAAGGCGGCGGAAGTTATGTATAATAGGCTGAAAAATAGTGAACGGCAACCAGCTGTCACTTATAGACTTAAAACCTCACTGATTTTGACTGAATCGGTTAGAAACATTAGTACTATATAATTTTTTAAGTAAAAATTGTAACGATACAAAAATAAATCATATTATTAAGATAACCATACAATATGCTTTGAGGAGTGCCTATATTTTTTACATATAAACAACATTGTGGAATTTGTATACTATCACATAAATTGTGATGATATAGTTCATTTTATTTATTAAAGGAGGATAGAGAGAATTCTATTAGTATACGTTGCAGTAACTAATTTATCAAAAATTAAAGGAGGCTAAAATCTATGAGAAGCTCAAAAAGGATCATCAGTTTACTAATTGCAACAATGTTCATCATGGTATTTTTATTTACGGGATGTGGCAGTACGGGCAGTGATGCAAATACAACGTCCAGTGCAGCCGTTGCAACTCCTGCAGCATCAACACAAGCTGAACAGAAACCGGAAGAAAAAGTTACAATTAAGATGTGGGCGCAAACGGGAACACAGGAAGCATGGTCGAAGTGGTTTAAAGCAAAGGTTGAAGCTACATATCCAGATATAACACTTGATATTTCAAACGCACCCGGGGATAATCTGGGTATTGCCAAGCTAACCACAACACTTGGTACTAATGATTCCCCAGACATTGTTGCAACCTGGAGTTATGTTACGATAGTTCCGCCGCTGGCTAAAGCCGGTAAGTTACTTGACCTTACAGAATTTTATGCAGATAACAAGTTGGAAGGTGTATTTCCCAAAAGCGGAGATGTAGTAAAAGTTGACAATAAGGTTTACATTGTACCATTTCATGGTTTGACATCTCCTGTTATATATTATAATAAAGGCATCTTTGACAAGCTTGGGCTTGCAGTTCCTGCAACAGAAGCTGACTTGCTGGATGTTTCCGACAAACTAAGAGCAGGAGGGTATCAACCTTTGGCTATCGGTTTGAAGGATCAATGGCAGTGTTCACATATGATGGAAGGTTTGATACCAAGAATAGCAGGTGAAGACAAACATCATAAAGTTGAATTAGGATCTTCACAAGGCCAAGTCGCAGATATAAAATGGAATGATGCTGATATGGTTGCTACATTTACTAAGGTTAAAGAATTAAATGATAAAAAAGTATTCATTGATAATGTTCTTGGAGTAGATTTTAATGCTGCTAAGGCTGCATTTACTCAGGAAAAAGCCGGAATGATTCATTCTCTCAGTGTTGAGTATCCTGGTTTAAAGGCTGCAATGCCTGATAAAGAAATAGGATATTTTTATTGGCCTACCTTCAATGCCAATCCTTCCAAAACAAGTGGAATAGATGGTGACTGTTATGTTGTAAATGCTACTACAAAATATAAAGAGCAGGTTTACAAGGTATTGGCACTTCTAATAGGAGATGAATCTTTGGGAGAGATTGCAAAATCAGGTATGTTCCCATCTAAAACAGATGTTGATGCAACAAAGATCATTACTGACCCGATAATGCAAGCAATGTACAAGGATAAAGCCGATGCGTATGAGTTTGGTGAAGCCCTTATGAACCAGGATGTTATTAATGCACGTAATGCAGCAGTGCAAGACGTTGTTGCCGGAAAGAAAACTCCTCAGCAGGCAGCGGACACACTTGAAAAGGTCGCTGCCAGTGTAAGGTAAATCAAGCATAATTTTAAATAAGGGGGGATCTGTTTCCCCCCTTATTTAAAACGAATACATTATGTGTATAGATAGGGATGAGTCTATGAAAAAGAGCAAGCTGGCTCCATATATTTATGTTTCTCCTGCCATTTTATTGATGTTGGTATTTACCGCATTTCCAGCGATACAAAGTATTTATTTAAGCTTTTTTAATTGGGATGGATTTAGTTCCAAAACCTTCTGCGGTATTATGAATTACATAAAGATTATTAATAGCGATGAATTTCCTCTGAGCCTGAAAAATAATTTGTTGTTTTTTTTAATGACAGGTTTGGGTACAATTGTCCTTGGATTGATTATCGCTCTTGCAATTTCAAATCATAAAAGAGTAAATTTTTACAGATTCGTGTTTTATCTCCCTGTAATTATTTCTACTTCTGCTGCAGCTTATTTGTGGAATTATGTTTATGAACCGAATTTTGGGATTCTTAATACAGTTTTGAAAGCCATAGGTTTAAATAGCTTAGCGCAAAACTGGCTGGGTGATGATAAAACTGTCCTGGCCTCAATCGCTGTTACTGCTGTCTGGCAGGGTGTGGGCCTGACCATATTGTTATTTATTACGGCAATAAATAATATACCGGATGATTTATATGAAAGTGCATTTCTGGAGGGAATAAATGTGTTTCAGAAAGCATTATATATCACAATTCCTTTAATTAGAAACGTTATAGTTACTATTGGCTTGTTATCCCTGCTAAATGCTTTCAAAGCATTCGACTTAATTTATGTAATGACGAATGGTGGACCTGGAACGTCTTCGTATGTACTTGGGATTCTTATGTACAGAAAAGCCTTTGAAGGCTTGCAATATAATTTTGCTACGGCAGTAGGTGTCATTGCAATGATAATAGTAGGAGTAATATCCGTTATATACATGAAAACTACTGGATATTATGAGGAAAGTGTAGAATATTGAGGTGATATTTTGGAAAAAAATAATAAAATATCAGAAATTATAGTCGAATTATTTCTTGGCATATTTGCATTTGTTTGTATTTATCCATTAGCATGGATGATCTATTCAGCTTTTAAAATTGAAGGCGAGATTTATGCAAGACCTCTTGGATTACCCCATACATTAAATCTTGATTATTTCTATGAGGTGTGGGTGGGGACAGTGAGTACACCATTTTATATATATATCAAAAATAGCTTATTTGTTACCGTTGCATCCCTGGTATTCATGTGTATTATAGCAACAATGGCAGCATATGGGATCTCAAGATTTAAATTTTATGGGCTGAAATTAGTTAATTCTTTTATACTTATGTCAATGGCAATTCCACTTCAGGCATATTTTATATCTCTTTATACACAAATCAGGAGTATGGGAATGCCGAATCATTTGTGGTCATTGGTTATTCTATATGTTACAACATCCTTGCCTTTTGCAATTATCATGCTGGCAGGATATTTTAAAACTTTCCCTAAATCAATTGAAGAAGCAGCAGTAATTGATGGCTGTAATGAATTTAAAAAAATGATCTATATTGTAGCGCCAATGGCAAAGAGTGCAATAGCAACCCTGGCAATTATTAATTTTGCAGGATATTGGAATGAACTTTTGTTGACCATGCTGGTTATTACCAGTAATACCATGAAAACAGTGAACCTGGGAATACTTGCTTATAGGAGTGCATACTCAATTCAGATGGGGCATTCTTTTGCCGCACTGACTTATGCAGTATTACCAATTTTGGTATTCTTCTTAATATTCCAAAAACATATTATAAAAGGTATTACACTTGGCTCATTAAAAGGATAAGAAATTTTATAGAGATAATAAGCGATTTAAGAATTTTAACACAAGGTTTGATGTCAATTACTTAAGGGAGTCTTACTATGAATTTAGATCTTCATCAAGGGAATACACAAAATGAAATAAACGAAAACGACGATAAACGGTGGGACAAAATTGATGACAGGCAAATACCTCAATGGTTTGATGATGCCAAGTTCGGGATCTTCGTTCATTGGGGACTCTATTCAGTACCGGCCTGGGGGCCGAAACGCTCCAGCGTAAATGTCTCAGGAGAAGCTTATGCTGAATGGTACGGCTGGGCGATGAATAAAGAAGAAAGTCAATATTGGCAGTTTCACAAAAAAACATATGGTGAAAAGTTCAAATATGAAGATTTTGCACCTATGTTTAAGGGAGAACTGTTTGATCCTGACAGGTGGTCAGAGTTGTTTCAAAAATCAGGAGCGCGCTATGTATTGTTGACTGCAAAGCATCATGATGCTTTCTGTTTATGGCCGAGTGAATACCGTTGCAACTGGAATAGTATGGACATAGGAATTCATAGGGATGTGTTAGGTGAATTAACGGAAGCTGTGAGAAAAAAAGGAATGAAAATGGGAGCGTATTATTCACTTCTTGAGTGGTTTAACCCTTTATATATTAAAGATCCCGAGCGGTATGCTGTTGAATATATGCTTCCTCAAATGAAAGAATTGGTTTCAAAATATAATCTTTCTATCCTATTTACCGATGGAGAATGGGAGCACAATAGTAAAGTCCTGCATAGCTGTGAGTTCCTGGAGTGGCTTTACAATGAGTCCTGCGTTAGGGATGAGGTGGTTGTTAATGATAGATGGGGTGCTGAAACACGTGGCATTCACGGCGGGTATTTTACTACAGAGTATGGTGAAGTGGGTTATGGACCGGATGGAACTGAATTAAAAATGAGTCGTGAAAGAAAATGGGAAGAAGACAGAGGAATAGGAACTTCTTTTGGTTACAATAGGAATGAGAATCTGGAGGATTATCTTTCAGAGAAAGAAGTAATTCACCTATTGATAGATACTGTAAGTAAAGGTGGTAATCTACTGTTAAATGTCGGACCAACAGCAGATGGGAGTATTCCTGTTATTATGGAGGAAAGGCTTCTGCAGATTGGGGAATGGCTTAAAATTAACGGAGAAGCAATTTATAAAACAACGAAGTGGCGTGTAACAGGGGAAGGGGAGTTTGTGAAATACACTTCCAATAAGGAAGCTGTATTTGCAATTTGCCTTCAATTGCCTAGAAATGAGCTGATCCTGAATTCTCCTCAAATAGCTGGAGATGTGGATATTCAGATGTTTGGATGCAATAGACTAATTGAATATACTGTTGTAGATGGTAAATTGCGTATCAAGGTACCGGAAATGTCTTTTAATGAATTGCAATGTAAGCATGCATATGTCTTCCAAATCAGAGGCGTAAAATAGATATAGCCTTGAAAATGCGAGAGTACATATTTTTAGGACAGAATCAGAGTATTTCTGACATATAAGGACTGGAACATAGAAAGGAAATTCAAACAATGGAAACAGGAAAAGCTCTAAAAAGGAAAGATGCTTTTTTCGGCCTTCACTTTGACCTGCATCCAACAGCTGAGGACACAGTATTGGGGGAAGGCATTTCAGATGAAAATATAAAAAAGCTGCTGGACAGAGTTAAACCGGATCACATTGCGTATGATTGCAAGGGTCACCCGGGATATGCCGGATATCCTTCGAAGGTTGGTACTCCTTCTCCTGGAATTGTAAAGGATTCTCTCGCTGCATGGCGCAGGGTAACACGTGAAATGGGGGTTCTGCTTGGCACACATTATTCCGGAGTCTGGGATTTCCTTGCTGTCAGGCAGCATCCGCAATGGGCAAGAGTTGATGCGGATGGAGGTCTTGATACTCGTGCAACAAGTACTTTTGGACCATATGTAAATGAATTGTTATTGCCGCAATTGAAAGAACTTGTAAACATGTATGAGGTAGACAGTGTCTGGCTGGACGGAGAATGCTGGGGCACGGAGCTTGACTATAGCCCTGCGGCACTTGTCTTATGGACATCTGAAACAGGATTTACGGATGCGCCTAAGGACAGTGAGGATCCACGATGGAATGCCTGGAAAATGTTCCAGCGAAGGCAGTTCGAGAAATATTTGATCCATTGGACAAGTGAAATGCATGCGTTTAAAGCTGGAATAGAAGTTGCCAGTAATTGGGCTTATACGATGATGATGCCAAAGGAGAAAATTGCAGAGGTTGATTTCATATCCGGGGATTTTGACCCTATGTTATCCGTAGACCGGGCAAGGACAGAAACCCGTTATCTCACTAATCTGGGTATGCCGTGGGAACTTCAGTCCTGGGGCTTTGACCTGGTTAAGGATCAGGATGAATGTTTAAAACTGCCGGACCATTTGAAGCAGGAAGCTGGAGTGGTCATGATGCATGGTGGCGGGTATATGATGTATTTTCTTCCTACGCGCTCCGGCTACATTAATGATGAAATAATCAATACAGCAGGAGCGGTTGCTGATTTCTGTCATGAGAGGAAGAAGGTCTGTTTCAGGAGCGTTTCAATACCACAAGTTGCGATTCTTTATTCCGCTGAAACCCAATTGGACCGTTCAGATAAAGTATACACCTGGTGGGATAAACCACTTAAAGAAATTGAGGGGACACTGCATCCTTTATTAGAAATGCACTACAGCGTAGATATACTTGCGGAATATATGCTAATGCCAAGAATAAAGGAATTCCCGCTAGTAGTTATACCGGATTCCTATAAGCTGACGGATGAGTTTTGTGAAGCAGTATTGTCCTATGTAAAGGAAGGCGGAAATTTATTATTGCTGGGTAATCAGTGCGCAAAGCTTTTTAATGCTTCATTGGGAGTTGATTTTATTAGTGAGCCGTATGAAGTTAATGCCACTCTTGACACTTCCAAAGGAAAAGTTTCAGCTCGTGGCATCTGGCAGGATATTGAACCTATTACTGCAGAGGTAGTGGCCTACCGTTTTAATGCTGACGGACAACAAAACAGAAGCTCATATATGGATATTCGAAGGCAGGGAGTTTCAGAGGAACAAACAAAGCAGGTTCACAGACATGTGGCTGCAACCATTAATAAAATAGGGAAGGGGAACATAGCTGCAGTTTATGGGCCTGTTCCAATTATATACTTTAACAACCATCATCCTTTTCTTAGAAGTTTTATTGGAGATATCGTAAAAAGAATATTTCCGAACCCCATGGTGCGAACTGATGCACCGGCCTGTGTTGACTTGTCCCTACGCACAACACAGGAGGGAAGCTTGTCTGTCAGTCTTTTGAACCTTGCGAATTTACCGGTGTCAGAAAGAAGAGCATTCCTTGAATATGTTCCTATTATTAGGGATATTAAATTGGAAATTTTGATAAATAACATGCCCAAAGCTGTAACCTGGGAGCCATATGGGCAACCTTTGGAATGGACTTGGGACTGCGGAGTACTTTCAGTTACAGTACCTCATCTGCACATTCATGGTGTGGCTGTGGTTGGCTTTTAAAGTATAACGGTTGACAATTATTTAGAATTTTGATACCATTACTTAAAATCATTAAATGCATTGAAAGGGAAAAAGCACTGCATACGTTGTCATAGAGAACTGTCGGTTGGTGGAAGACAGTGCACGGTGCGGATTGTGAACTCACCCTTGAGCATTCAACTGAAAGCTCCTGCAGTCATTATGACCGCATTGGCAAGTAGGTGCGAACGGGACTCTCGCCGTTATCATGAGAAGACATGAGTGGGTATGAAAATACCAACAAGAGTGGTACCACGGAAGTTGTAAGCTTTCGTCTCTGGCAGTAATGCCAATTGACGAGGGCTTTTTTATTTTATTTATATTTCAGGAGGGGTCAGTATGAAAATTGCATTTTCCACACTCGGTTGTCCAGACTTCAGCTGGAACGACATCTATTCCATGGCTAAGGATCTTGGGTTTGACGGCATTGAAATCCGCGGCCTTGGAAACGAGATCTTTGCGGTACAGGCACAGCCATTTACCGAAGCCCAGCTTCCGCAGACGATTAAAAAACTGTCGGAGCTCCGCATCGATATACCCTGTCTCTCTACGGGCTGCTGCCTGAAGGTTGCTGACAAGGCGGAGGAGAATCACAATGAAATTGTTCAGTACATCATGCTGGCTTCCAAGCTTGGAACACCTTACATCCGTATCCTGGCCGACCGTCAGCCACAGCAGGAGGGTGAAGTTGATGATGAAGTTGTTCTAGCTGCATTGAGACGTCTGATTCCTGTTGCTGAAGCAAATGGCGTAACCTTGCTGGTGGAGACGAATGGCGTTTATGCAGACACCTCGCGTCTGTGCAAGCTGCTTGATCATATCGCCAGCGATGCGGTCGGTGCACTGTGGGATATGCACCACCCCTATCGTTTTGCGAATGAAAAACCCGGCAAGACGGTTATGAATCTTGGCGCTTACATCAAATATGTGCATACCAAGGATTCAGTCATCGAAAACGGAGTAGTGAAATACCGCATGATGGGTGAGGGAGATCTGCCGATCGACGATATGATGAGGGCATTGCGCTCCATCAACTATGAGGGCTATGTTTCTCTGGAATGGGTGAAACGCTGGGCTGCGGACCTTGATGATGCGGGTGTCGTCTTCCCGAATTTTGCAAATTACATGGGCCGCTTTACTGAGCAGAGTGCAGTAAAGGGTAGACTTTTCTACAATAATGCAAAGACAGGTAAATATGTCTGGGAAAAGGACTCGTTAATCGATCTGACCTTCCCCCAGGTGCTCGACCGCATGGTTGATGAATTCCCGGATCAGTATGCCTTCCGCTACACCACAATGGACTACACCCGGACTTATAAAGAATTCAGGGATGACGTGGATGCTTTCGCCCGTACACTGATCGCTCTTGGCGTGAAGCCGGGTGATCATGTGTCCATATGGGCGACCAATGTTCCCCAGTGGTATATTACCTTCTGGGCGGCTACTAAAATTGGTGCCGTGCTTGTCACCGTCAATACCGCATACAAAATTTATGAAGCGGAATATCTTCTCCGGCAGTCGGACACACATACGCTGGTATTGATTGACGGGTACAAGGATTCGGACTATGTCGGCATCATTAAGGAGCTTTGTCCGGAGCTGGCAACTGCTGAGGCCGGGAAACCACTTCATATGAAACGGCTGCCATTCCTGCGCAATATCATTACTGTAGATTCAAAGCAACCTGGATGTTTAACCTGGGATGAAGCTATGGCGTTGTCTGAAAAGGCTTCAATTCTTGAGGTGTACCGCCGTGCGCTGTCCATTAACAGGCATGATGTCTGCAACATGCAATATACTTCAGGAACGACAGGTTTTCCGAAAGGCGTTATGCTTACACATTATAATGTAGTAAACAATGGCAAGAATATAGGAGACTGTATGGATTTGTCCACAGCAGACCGCATGATGATCCATGTACCGATGTTCCACTGTTTCGGTATGGTACTTGCAATGACGGCCTCCATGACGCATGGTGTTACGATGTCTCCAATGCCCTATTTCTCGCCGAAGCTATCTTTGGACTGTATTAATAAGGAGAAAATCACCGCTTTTCATGGCGTTCCGACCATGTTCATCGCTATGCTCGAGCATGAGGATTTCCCGAAAACGGATTTCTCCTGTATGAGGACTGGCATTATGGCAGGAAGTCCTTGCCCTGTAAAGGTCATGCAGGATGTTGTGGACAAGATGAATATGACGCAAATCAGTATCGTATTTGGACAGACGGAATCATCGCCGGGTTGTACGCAGAGCCGTGTGGACGATCCGCTTGAGGTACGTGTTGCTACTGTTGGACGTGCACTTCCCGGCGTGGAGTGCAGGGTTGTCGATCCTGAAACCAATCAGGAATTGCCTTTGAACACAGATGGTGAATTTGTTGCCAGAGGATACAACATCATGAAAGGCTATTATAAGATGCCGGAAGCAACTGCCGCCGCAATAGATGAAGATGGATGGCTGCACACCGGCGATCTTGCAAGGATGGATGAGAACGGGAACTACAAAATAACCGGACGAATCAAGGATATGATCATCCGCGGCGGTGAGAATATCTACCCGAAGGAAATCGAGGATTTCATCTATACGCATCCGAAGGTAAAGGACGTACAGGTCATAGGCGTACCCAGCAAGCAGTATGGAGAGGAAGTCATGGCCTGTGTCATTGTGAAGAGCGGTATTGAGCTGACAGCCGACGAACTGAAGGAGTTCTGCCGCGCGAACATGGCAAAGCATAAAACACCGCGGTATGTTGAATTCGTCGATGAATTTCCGATGAATGCAGCTGGTAAAATCATGAAATTCAAGATGCGCGAATGGGCAGTCGAGAAACTGGGTTTGCAGGCTGACAGCAAGATAGAAACGGCATAATTTGATCGAGAGCCTGTGGGGTATATTCAAACCTACAGGCTTTTTTAATATCCACAGCAGTTTGCAATACGATGGAGATTTCCTGCTGATTCCGTACTTATTTTATAGTATAGATTGTTTATTGACAAGCCAGTTCAAGGTATGTTATTGTCTGCTATGTACGACATATATTTAGAAATGGCGAGGCGGTAAAATGATCAAATCAGAGCCTTTGGGCAGATGGAATAAAGAGAAGTCTGAAGAACTCTATGGAATAAAGAACTGGGGCGCAGGCTATTTTTCAATTTCGGAAAGCGGGAATGTACTTGTAGACCCATTCCTGAAGAGCGATTTCCAGGGTGTCAGTCTGATCGACATTATTTCAGGCGTGCGTGAAAGAGGTCTCGATATGCCTGTCCTTTTACGTTTTGAGAATCTGCTTGACTCACAGATCTCCTATCTGAACAATTCCTTCAGGGAAGCGATGGATAAGCTCGGTTACAAGGGCGAATACCGCGGTGTTTATCCAATAAAGGTCAATCAGCAGCAGCAGGTCGTCGAAGAAGTGACTAAATTCGGTCAGCGATATCATCATGGTCTGGAGGTCGGCAGTAAAGCCGAACTGGTAGCGGCGCTCTCCCTGATGAAGGACAAGGAAGCCTGTCTGATTTGTAATGGTTACAAAGATGAAGAATTTATCGATCTCGGCCTGTATGCGGTAAAAATGGGCTTCAAGTGCTTTTTTGTCATAGAAATACCGGGAGAACTGGACATTATACTGGAGCGTTCGAAGGCTTTGGGAGTCCAGCCTAACATAGGCATACGCATCAAGCTTTCGGCGAGGGCTGGAGGTCACTGGACGGAATCGGGCGGAGACCGCAGTATTTTTGGCCTGAATATGTCCCAGGTAATTTCACTGGTAGACAAGCTGAAAGAAAAGAACATGCTTGATTCAGTCAAATTGCTTCATTATCACCTTGGCTCTCAAATCCCGAATATCCGCGATATCCGTTCCGCTGTGCTGGAAGCGGCGCGTGTATACGCAGAACTGGTGAAGGAAGGCGCACCCATGGGTTATCTGGACCTGGGCGGCGGTCTGGCAGTGGATTATGACGGCTCCAACACCAATTACACCAACAGCCGCAATTATTCGGTCGAGGAATACTGCACCGATATCGTGGAGGCTGTCATGACAACGCTTGACTCGAGTTCTGTCCCGCACCCGATCATTGTGACGGAATCGGGCCGTACGACTGTTGCCTATTATTCGATACTGCTTTTTAATGTGCTGGATGTGGAAAAATTTGAGGAGTATGGCGTTCCGGACAAGATTGACGAGGATGTTCCGGAGCAGATTAAAAACCTGTTTGAAGTAAACAAGAATCTGTCGTTGAAGAATATCCAGGAATGCTATAATGATGCACTTTATTATCGGGATGAAATACGCGACATGTTCAAGCATGGCAGGATCAGCCTGCGGGAACGTGCTTTCTCGGAAAAGATATTCTGGAATACGATAAACCAGATCGCCAGGGAGAAGAAGAGACTGAAAAATGCGCCTCCGGATCTGGAGGACATTGAGAGTGCCATTGCAGATATCTATTACTGCAACTTCTCGGTATTCCAGTCGATCCCCGACAGCTGGGCGATTGACCAGCTGTTCCCGATCATGCCTGTGCATCGCCTGCTGGAGATGCCCAAACGCAATGCGGTCATTGCCGATATTACCTGTGACTGTGATGGAAAGATTGACCACTTCATTGATCTGCATGATGTGAGCAGTACACTGCCTCTGCATGAAATTAATAAAGGGGAGGACTACTACCTCGGAGTTTTCCTTGTAGGCGCATATCAGGAGACACTGGGCGATCTGCATAATCTGTTCGGTGATACGAATGTCGTCAGTGTCAGGATCAATACGGACGGGACATATGACCTTGTCAAGGAAATACATGGAGATAGCGTGGCGGATGTGCTTTCCTATGTGGAATTCGACCCGAAGGACATGCTGGTCCGCTTCCGTGAAACAGCCGAAGATGCCATACGCGACGGACTGATCAATGCGAGCGACAGACCCGAGATCATGCGGGCATACGACAATGGACTCCGCGGGTACACCTATTACGAACGCTAGAAGTTTAAATACCGGAA
>WSSedL1CaDRAFT_10000450_pt1 | contig 29052 bp, 32 predicted proteins | sample WetSurSL1Cattail_FD_9464 | JGI IMG/M metagenome (IMG submission 9464)
ATGACAATCAAGTCACCTTTGGCGAGAGGTTGATCCTGTTCCACGACTCGTTTCATTTGCGATAGTATCCTTCCTGACCGGTTCGATGCCTTGCGGCACAGCGGTATGGGCCGGCATTTGCCTGCCTTGGCCGTAAACGGGCGCCAGACTAGCGCCCACCGGGACGCCCGCGAATGGCGATAGTTGACCTTGGGATGGATATTTCTGACTTCCTGTAGCCGCGCGCCCAGCCTCAATTTTTTTGCACCTGCGAAGGTCGCGTCAGCGCAATTTCCGGAATTGCTGGGGCGATACGCCTAGTACGCTGTGGAAAACGCGCGAGAAATGATAGGCATCGCCGAACCCCACCAGCGCTGCGGCCTGTTTGACCAGCATGTCCGTTTGCTGAAGTTGCGCGGCCGCATGGCTCATCTTCAGGCGTAGCAGATAGCGATAGGGGCTCTGGTGGTCGTAGCGGCGGAAGAGGTGGCAGATATATTCGCTGTTGGTCTCGCATTCGGCCGCCACCTGTTCCAGGTCGTGTAGACGCAGGAAGTGCCGCTCGATATGGCTGCGGCAGCGGCGATAGGTGGTGAAGGCCCGCGTTTCGGCCTCTTTTAGCGGTGCAGTATTGCCGGCGATTTTCAGCACCAGGCATTCGAGCAGCTTGGCACACAGGCGCTTGTTGGCCTCGGCGGCGTGCAGTCCGCTTTGAATCAGCTCGTCGTAAAGTGCCGACAGGCAATCGGCCGGAAACACCCTTGCTGTCCCTCCGCCATCCAGCCGGCAGGATTTCAGCAAGGCTGCAGCGCCACGGCCCGCGAAATCCACGAAATATTTCACCAGCGGCGTGCCCGGTTCGGTACGGATGTCGTGCACGATTCCTGGGCCGTAGGCGAAGACCTGTCCGGGGGCCAGGGCGTAGCTGCTTTTGCCCAACGTTAGGCGGCCTTGTCCGTGTACGACATATTCGATGCAATGGTAGGGAAACGACGTGCGGCGAATGGCGTAATCCGGGGCGCAATGCTCAAGTCCGCCGCAAACCACCGTCAAGGCTTGCCGCGACGACGGGGTGAGATCGAGAAAGAAGCGGTGTGCCTCTCCCACCTGGGGCGAGAAGAACGCGGGAACCGCCGATGGGGTCTGGGGCGAGGAGGTGGATGGGCTCACGGTGGAAGTCAGATATCTCCATGTCCGCGGAGAGTATGGCGGCTGCGTCGGGCGAAGTCGATATCCCGCCGCTTGCCAGCAGCCGAATGGTTCGGTCGAAAAAGAGCGGACGCATTCTTCCGGCAGCCGCCGCCGTGGGGGCGCCGGAAGAATAGGAACGCGGCGACCGGCGCGCTGTTTTGCGAGCGCTGCCGGCAGGATTATCGGCTCAGTAAGTCTCGTGAGACATCAAATACAGGTCCCGGCGGTCCAGGTTGGTCATAACCACTTTCGCGTCGGCATTGAACCGCAGGTCCGGAGATTCGATCCAGACATCGCCTCTGCCGTTGTCGAGGGTCACGCGCAGCGCACTGACTTTGCCCGATACCAACGCAAGTTCCACCACATGGCCAACGGTATGGCCATTGGCGGTGTGAACATTGGCGCCCAAGAGGTCGTTGGTGTCGACGATGAGGCGTTGGTTGGAACTCACAGGCCAAGCCGCCCGATGATACGCCGCATGGCCGGCGATATAACGGTCTCGCGCCGCCAGATAGCTCGCGGACCGCTCCTGATAATTCTGCTGGCCCGCCCTATAGAGCCGCAATTGCTCCTGGTAGCGGTCCTGCTGCGCCTTATACACGGCATTTTTTTCGACACTTTGCGCATCGGCAACAGCATTGACGTCAGAGACGGTTTGATTGAGCTGCTGCGTCTGCGCCTTCTCGGCGGGCGTGGAATCTGGCTCCGAAGCTGCGGCGGAACCGGACATCATCAGGAACAGTGCGAAGCTAGCTGAGCAGGCGCCCGAAAGGGCGATGGTCTTAACGGATTTCACGGTTGCGTTTCCTTTTCAATAGGTGCGGGAGACAGCGGAGACGTTTCCGCTTGATGCTGAAATGTCTCGCTGTGCCGGCGCTCTGGTCGGCAATCACGTCCGCGCCATAGTGATCTCGCCGCTTGTCCCTAGACAGCGTCGGAATCTACGCACTGCCGCCGTTCGTTCCGAAACGGAAACGCTGTTTTGCCGAACCGCTCGTGGGCTGGGCCGCTTGCGAAACGTGGGTGGCGTGCGGCGCCGCCGTGGGCGGCTGGTACGATCGAACCCACGTGATAGCGAGCACCAACGCGATCAAAGCGAGCAACGCATATAAGGCCATCCGCGACGTTGCCAGCGTCTTGAGGTCAAGCAACTCCTTACGGGGCGGCAGCGGCGGTACTATGGAGCGCGTTTGGCTCGGCAGGAGTTTGACGAGACGCGCGGCAATCAGGGCGGGCTCGTTGGGATCCGACGGCCCGCCGGGGACTGCTGCGATCAATGACGCCAGCCGGCGGGTCGCGGCCTTTGCGGACAACGCGGCCAAATCCTTGGTCTCCTGCCAAGGGTCGAGGTTCATGCGTGCCATTGCTGACAGCACGCTGACCACCGTGCCGTTCGCGTCAGCACCGATCGCCGCGTACAGAAAGGCATTGTACTCCGGCCCGATGACGGCAACACGAGCGGTGCTCGCTATTTCACCCATTGTACTCTTTCATGCCTGAGCGAACTCAATAGAAAACGCCATAACGGACCTGCACGATATCGCCGCTGTATCTGTCGATGAGCAGGGCATCGTTGCCGACGCGTACCCAGACGAGATCAGGTGGTGGCGCGAACAGACCGAACATCAGGAAGTTGGAAATCCAATAGTCGCGGACGAAGTATCCGCGCGGCAGCCGTTCGCCGTAGCCCCAATGGCGCTGCTGGTAACCTCGCGGCGCGCGATAGTTGCCGTTGCGAAAATGCTGCGGCGCTTGCATGTTACGACGCAACGAAGCGATGTCAGGGCGCTGAACCGAGGTGTTGCCCGGTCCCGCCGTCCTTTTTGTCGAGGTGTTGGCCGCTGCCGGTTCTCTCATATGAGCACCGGCGTTCTTTGTGCGGGCCGGTGCCGCGGCGGGGCCGTTGTTCATGTTCTGATGGCTAACAACCGGCTTCGGCTGCGTGACGCCTGATGGCGTGTGCCCTTGGCCTTTTTGGGGAGCCTTGGCTGGCGGCGTTCTGTGGTCATCATGCGCCGTTGCAGCATCGCGCTTATCGCCGTGATGATCGTTGTTCTGTGCCGTGGCCGGAATGCAAAGAAACAAGCCGAGCGCCGCAGCGCAGGCGAACAGTTGTTTCATGGGATCTCCTTTTGGCAGGTTGGGGCGCAAACCAGGCCGCCGCCCATAACTATAGGCGCCACGGGCCTTGTGGTACAGGCTCGGAATGTACCGGCGCCAGCGGCCGGCGATGTCTCCGGAGGCTAGAACCGGAACGAAAGTGCGACGGCGCCGAACTTGCTCATCGCCGGTTGCAATTTGAATTCGCGGCTGCGGATGACATAGGTGTAGGAAAGCCGGATCGCATTGAAGGTAATCGCAGCCCCGAGATCGTAGTCGTAGACCAGATTCAGCTTGCTCACGCTACGGCTGTCTTCAAAAGAGTTGCCGTCGAGGAAGATGTTGCGTGCAACCGCGCGGCCGTCGACCCCGGCAAAGATATAGGCACTGAATCCTCCGGTCGGTTCGAAGAAGTTCGAGCCCGGCAGGCTGGGATCGATCCGCATTGGGCCATAATCGCCCGGTAAATTGAAGCCCAGGCGGGCCATCGCGCCAATATTGGCGAAGTCATAGACATTGCCAATGGCCGCGCCGTAGTGCGGTTCGAAGTCGAAGATCAGGCCGAGGATGGATTTGGGCGGAATGAGTTTGATGCTGCGCTCATACTGGATGATGAGCCCGGGCTCGTTGCGCAACTGATAGTGCCAGCCTTTTGCCTTCTCATCGCCGATGGCGCCATGAAACCAATTCTGCGTGTCTCCGGCGATCGACATCGGTCCGACGACGCCGATAGTGAACTGCAATTGATCCAGATGCATACCGCTGTCGCCGGCAAGTCCGAAGGTGCCGAACAGGAACCCGGCATAGGGGCGATCGGTCAGCAACGGGTCGGCCAGGGTCGTGTCCAGCGGCGTGAAAATGGTCTGGCCGAGGGCGTAGCGCGTACGCACGTCGCCCTTACCCGTTGCGGTAAAGAACGGCAGCCAATGCGCGGCGTCGATCAGCCAATCGGGCGTGTCCTGTGGCGCCGTTGTGTAGGTGAGCTCGATGCCGTTGGTGTAGTTGTGGTCCTCTTGGTTGAACCAATCGTTCTCGACCAGTATGCCAAACGTGCCCTTTTCTGGTCGCGGCGCATCGGCCGCATTGGCACCACTGCTGCAAAGCGCCGCGAGCAGCGCCATCGCTGCAGATATTTTCGTCTTCATGGTCCTTGCCCCCTGTGGAAGTGGCCGGCCTGACTGCTGTCAAACCGGCCATGCCGTTGTTCAGTTCTTGATCCTGGAGATTTTCGTGCCTTCAAGGCTGATGCCGGCCATCAACCCTTGTTGGCCGAAGATGAAGGCATAGGCGTCGTCCTTCAGCGTCGAACTGGAGAGATTTTTGGCTTTGCCCTCATCGACCACGACGACTGTCGGTCCGACGCCGAATTCCCATCCATGCGACTTGTGGATGTAGCGGACCGCCTTGTCGCTCATCAAGAACACAACATAGGAGTACGACTGGGCGCCCGCCTGCAGGCCCCACGAGCCGGTGACGGAATTGTAGTAGCCGTCGATGGTCGCGCCAGTTTTCAGTTCGCCTTCGCCGTAAGCGCCGCCGAAGATCAGGCCAGCTTTGACGACGTTGGGAAAGATCAATATTGCCTTGGCGTTATGCGACAGCTTCAACGCAAACGGATGCAGTTTGTAGAGCGTTTGTAGCGCCTGGTCGGAGTCCCTGTTGAGATCGGTTTCCGACGCCGCGTAGGCGGGCGCCGTCATGCCGACCGTCATCAGCGCGGCCGTGGCCAGCGATGTCGTCACGAGAAAGGTCTTGAGGTTCATCATATCCGTGGTCCTGATTCTGTTGGGGGGAGAGATCGCAACTGCGAGGGGCTTGGTCCGTTACTGATGAGCGCAATTCACGACGGCGCGATGGACTGCACGCGGATATTCTCAGAAAGCGTGTTGTGCGTGGGATGCATGATCGTATCTCCAATCGTAGCCGCGGACGCGCGTTTAGCGGCGCGATACGGGCCGCGTCAGTTCCGGCCAGAGATATAGATGCGTGCGAGCATCGGGGGCAGCGTCGGAATCTACTCAATGTGGACCCTGTCAGACCTGCTACTGGAATCGGCAATCGACGCGAGCGTGCTCGGCGGCGGTGACTCACACCATCGTAGGGTAAAGCGCGCTGGCGGGTGGAGGGTCGGAAACTACTCAGACCGGTCCCCAAATCTTCTCGGACAAGATATTGTTTGGCGTTTGCGTCCTGAGCGCAACGCCTATCGGCGTAAGTCACCGGGGGTATTTCGGAATCTACTCAGAACCGCACGTACACGGCTTTCCGGCATCGCTACGGTAGGCAAGGTGTGGTAAAGAAGAGCTGGTTTTTGTTTGAAATCTGCCTTTAGAGATCAATTGAGGAATGCCAAAGAGTCGTCCACGCCGGGTCGCTAAGGCTCCGGCGAAATCGAGGTCGAATCCCGTGCGGTTGCGCGGTCGTGTTGGCGTACCCAAAACGGTCGAACCGTCGAAGAAAAGCCTTCTCGTCGTTGGGTTGGGTGCTTCGGCCGGCGGTCTTGAAGCCAGCCGAAAGCTCGTGAGCACGATTCCCGCCGGTACGGGGATCGCCTTCATCTTGGTCCAGCACCTTGATCCGACCCATGAGAGCATGATGGTGGATCTGCTCAGCAGCCACACGTCGCTTTCCGTGTGCCAGGCGACGGATGGAATGCTGATCGAGGGCGACCATCTTTATGTCATTCCGCCCGCGACCTATCTTTCCGTCGCCGACGGTAAGATCCGTCTCTCCCATCCCCAAGCACGCCATGGCGCCCGGTTGCCGTTTGATTTCCTGCTGCAGTCTCTGGCGAAGGAAAGCGGCGCGCGCGCCGTGGGCGTGGTGCTGTCGGGGACCGGAACCGACGGCAGCATCGGCGTGAAGATGCTGAAGGAAAAGGGCGGTCTGGTGATCGCCCAGGAACCCGGGGAAGCCGGGTATGACGGCATGCCACAAAACGCGATTGCGACGGGAGTGGTCGATTTGGTGCTGCCCGTGGCCAGGATGTCCGACGCGATCATCAAATATGAACGGGGGGCGCCGCTGACCGGCGAACGCGACGGACCGACGCTCAAAGACACCGTTCAAGAACGGCTGCCCGAGATTATCGCGCTGCTGCGCACCAACACCGCGCACGATTTCACTCATTACAAGCATGGGACTCTTGAGCGCCGGATCGAGCGGCGCATGGCGTTGGCTGCGGTCGCGCCCGGCGATGGCGACCGCTATCTAAAGCTCCTGCAGAACGACAAAAGCGAGCTGGAACTTCTTGCCAAGGATCTGTTGATCAACGTCACCAACTTCTTCCGCGATCCGAAGGTCTTTGCGGTCCTGGAACAAAAGATCATTCCCGACCTGATCCGGAATCACCCCTCCGATCGCCCGGTTCGCATCTGGATTGCCGGCTGCAGCACGGGCGAGGAGGCCTATTCTCTGGCCATGCTGTTCCGGGAGGAGATGTCGGCGACAGCAAAACCGACCCAACTGCAGATTTTTGCCTCCGATGTCGACCAGGAAGCGGTGGACATCGCCCGGGAAGGACTTTATCCGGCAGCCATTGAAGCGAACGTCTCGACGGAACGGCTGGCCCGTTATTTCCGCAAGGAAAAGCAGGGTTACCGGGTGTCACCGGAACTGCGCGCGGCGGTGGTCTTTACGGTACAAGACGTCCTGATCGATCCCCCCTTCTCGCGCCTTGACATGGTTTCCTGCCGCAACCTTCTGATTTATTTGCGGCCCGAGGCACAGGCAAAAGCCATCTCGGTATTCAGTTTTGCGCTGAACCCGAACGGGCTCCTGCTGCTGGGCAGTGCCGAAACGGTCAGCGATAGCGATGGCCGCTTTGAGGTGTGTTCGAAGGCCGAGCGGCTGTACCGGCGTATCGGCGTCGGCCGGCTCGGCGACATTGGCGTCTCCAAGGACTCCAAGTGGAACGTCCGCGCTCTTTCGGTTGCCGGGCAGGGCAGGACCGCCGTGCGGCAAGCGGCGTTTGCCGACCTCTGCCAGCGTTTGGTAATGGATACCTTTGCGCCAGCGGCCGTCCTGATCAACCGCGATCACGAATGCCTCTATTCCCTGGGGCCGACAGATCGTTATCTGCGCGTGCCGGCCGGTCAGCCTACCTACGATTTGCTCGCGATGGTGAGTGAAGCCTTGCGCAGCAAGCTGCGGGTGGCCATTCAACGCGCCAGCCAGGAGAAAGAGCGTGTCGTTGTTCCAGGCGAACTGACGAACCACGACGGCCGTTTGTTCTCCATTACGGTCCAGCCCGCGTTCAGCGAGAGCGAGGAGTTTTTCCTGATTTGTTTCATCGACGAACCGAACCAGGATAAGAAAGAAAGCATGCCGGTCCCAGCGGCCGACATTGCCAGAGTTGCCGAACTCGAGCGTGAGCTTGAGTCCACAAAATCGGAGCTTCGGGGGGCCCTGCGCAATCTTGAGATTGTGGGGGAAGATCAAAAGGCAGTCAATGAAGAGGCCTTGTCGGTCAACGAGGAATTCCAGTCCACCAATGAGGAACTGCTGACCTCCAAGGAGGAATTGCAGTCGCTCAATGAGGAACTGACGGCTCTCAACACCCAGCTTCAGGAAACGCTGGAACGCCAGCGCGAGACCTCCGACGATCTGCAGAACATCCTGTACAGCACCAATGTTGCGACGCTGTTCCTCGATACTGACCTCAATATCCGCTTCTTCACGCCGGCTACGAAACTGCTCTTTAACATCATTCCCAGCGATATCGGGCGGCCGCTCGCGGACCTGCATTCGCTGTCCGCGGACAGTTCGTTGACCGCCGATGCCCGCACCGTGCTGCATAGTCTCACGCCGATCGAACGCGAGGTGGAAGCGTTGGGCGGTGTCTGGTTTAGCCGCAGGATTCTGCCTTACCACGCCCATGACGGCGCTGTGGAGGGTGTGGTCATCACCTTTACCGACGTTACCGAACGCAAACACTCCGCCAAAGCATTGGAAGATGCCAAGCTGGAGGCCGAGCAGGCCAACATCGCGAAATCGCGGTTTCTTGCGGCTGCCAGCCATGATCTGCGTCAGCCGCTCCAGACGATTGCTTTGCTTCAGGGTCTGCTGGCGAAAATGGTCGTTGGTGAGGCCGCTCAGAAACTGGTGACGCGGCTGGATCTGACGCTTGGCGCCATTTCGGGCATGTTGAACACGCTGCTCGATTTGAATCAGATCGAGGCTGGCACGGTCCGTACCGAGACGGTCGTGTTCCCGATCAACGATCTTTTGAACCGCCTGCGGGACGAATTCGCCTTTCCCGCCGAATCCCAAGGGCTCGACCTGCGCGTCGTTAAGTGCGGCCAGTTCATTTGCAGCGATCCCCACCTGCTTGAGCAGATGGTCCGCAATCTCTTGTCGAATGCGCTGAAATACACCGAACACGGCAAGGTTCTCTTGGGGTGCCGCCGGTCCAAAAATACGCTCCGCATCATGGTCTGCGATACCGGCATCGGTATCCCTGCCGAGGAACTGCAAGCCGTTTTCGAGGAGTACCACCAACTCAGCAATGGGGCGCGCGAACGCAGCCGCGGTCTCGGCCTCGGTCTGTCCATCGTACAGCGCTTGGGCAAGATGTTGGGGCACCCGGTCCGCGTTCGTTCGCATCCTGGCAAAGGCTCAATCTTCACCGTCGAGGTCGATCTGGCGTCGGCCAAAAGCACGGCGCCGGCGCCGCCGAAGGATGACAAGCTTGTTGCCGCTGACGCCGCGCTCGTTGGTGATGGCCTTTCCTTGGGTGCCATTCTGGTCGTCGAGGACGACATCGACGTTCGCGAACTCCTCGGACTTCTGCTCCAGAACAACGGGTATCACGTCGCGACGGCAGCCGACGGCGTTGCGGCACTCGCTTTGGTCAATCGCGGCACCGTCCGGCCGAATCTGGTGATTGCTGATTACAACCTGCCGAACGGCATGGATGGATTAGAGGTCATCAAGCGCGTTCGTGACAAACTCCAGAGAGATGTGCCAGCCGTCATTCTGACAGGTGACATAACGACCGCCACCATGCGTCGTGTTGCGAGTCGTAATTGTATGCAACTAAACAAGCCGATGAACCCGAAGGAGTTGGCTCAGGTTATCGAGCGGCTTCTCCCGGAAAAGCAAACCAACCGGCGCGGGCCGGCTGTTCAAACGAGAGCGGCTGCGACTTCGCCGACAATCTTTGTTGTCGACGATGATGACGAAATCCGGGCTGGGATACGCAGCACGTTCCAGGTCGAGGGCCGCAATGTCGAGGACTTTGCAAATTGTGAGGACTTCCTTGCGGCGTATCGTTCTGGCCGCGAAGGGTGTCTGTTGATTGATGCCTATCTTCCCGGAATGAGCGGGCTCGAATTGCTGCATCGTCTCCATGGCGAGCGTCAGCGATTGGCGTCGATCATGATCACGGGCAGCAGCGACGTGGCGATGGCGGTGGAAGCGATGAAGGCGGGGGCCTCGGATTTCCTCGAAAAACCGATTAGCAGCAAGGACCTGATCGCCAGCGTCAACCGTGCGCTGGTGCAGTCCAGAGACGCGACCAAACTGGCCGCTTGGAAGGCCGCTGCTGCGAGTTGTTTGGCGAAACTCACGCCGCAACAGCACCGGGTCATGGAAATGGTTCTCGCTGGCAACCCGAGCAAGAACATTGCCGCCGACCTCGGCATCAGCCAACGCACGGTGGAAAACCATCGCGCCGCGATCATGACGAAAACGGGCGCCAAATCGCTTCCGGCGTTGGCCCGGCTGGCGCTAGCCGCCGCGCCGGATGAGCAATCGTAGGTAGTTTCCGAGTCTCCCTTTCTGGCCCAGCGCGCAGCTACGGTAAGCAGGTCCCGGTCTACGCGATCGGTTGCGTGCCTTTGTCCGGCGAACTGATCATGGAGGGTCCTATGCAACAGAATGCAATTGAACGTCTGGGCGCCACCCGTATCCAAGTCGTGTTTCACGATCGCGAAGCGTCGTTCCGCCTTTCTGGCGATGCGACGCTGGAACATATCGCATCCACCTTGGGGGAAATATCGAAGAATTGCGTCGAGCGCCCCGTGGCCGTTTACGTCACGCTGAAGCGTCACGACTGCTAGTTCTGTTTGTCGTCGCAACGATTGTCCAATGGGAAGGTGTTTTGAGTAGTTTCCGACGCTGCCGGTACCTGCGCGCAGTCGCGTATGATCGCGGCGAGTGAGCGCTCAAGGCGTTCTCCCTATCCCGCGCCATTTCCCTTCGGAACCTCGTGCGGGCATTTCTTGAGGACAAATTGATGTTGAACAGGATAAGCATGTTGCTCGCTACGGCGGCGGTCGTATTCGGCGCTGGTACGGCGAACGCCGACCCCAGCGGTCACAATCAACAGAATAACGACCAACCCAACTATGGCAACGGCTATAACTACGGCTACGACGATGGCTATGCCCGTCGCGACCGCAATGATCGCTACCGGCCAGCTCCTTATCGTCATGAAGCCCGCTATGATCGTGGCGCGTACTATTACGGCAACGATTGCGGCAACAATGCCGCCACTGGCACGGTGTTGGGCGCCATCGCCGGCGGGCTAATCGGCAACGCGGCAGGCCGTGGCAACGGCGGCGCCGTCATCGGTGGCGTCATCCTCGGCGGGCTAGCGGGCAATGCGATCGCGAGCGATATGAATTGCGACGACCGCCGTGTCGCCATGAGTTCCTATAGCCAGGGTTTCGATGGCCGTGTCGGACAGCGCCACAACTGGCGCAATGACGACGGACGCAGCTACGGCAGCTTCACGCCGACCCGCGAGTTTTCGCGCGACGGCAACACCTGCCGCGATTTCCGGGAAGCTGGTTACAGCAACAGCCGTTCCTACAATCGCACCGGAACAGCTTGCCGTCACAACGATGGTAATTGGTACACAGATTAGGCTGTGCCGTATGGCAGATCAGCCCTTACGGATTGGCTGCGATCCGTGCGGGTGATTGCCGGAGCGATTGCAGTCAAAAAAACCGGCAGTGCTGGTCCGCGCGCAAGCTTGAGTAGATTCCGATGCTGCCGCCACCGCTGAGCCGTCCGTACAGTGAAAACGATACGGCATTTTTGCCGCGTACACACCGAAAGGAAACCGTTATGAAATACGCAATGCCAATCATCATGCTGGTAGCGTCGCTTGGTCTCGTTGCCTGCACTGGTCCCGCGGGCCCACCGGGTCCGCAGGGCAATACCGGCAACACGGGTTACACCGGTGATACGGGCGCGACAGGCAATCAAGGCAACACTGGTAGTGTAGGCACAACGGGTGCCACCGGCGATACCGGCGCTACCGGCGGTGCGGGCGCAACCGGCGATACCGGTGCAACCGGTGCCAAAGGTGCCAAGGGCGCTAAGGGCACCAAAGGCAATACCGGCACAGGTGATGGCACGACCGTCGTTGTGGTGCCGCCCACGAAGTGACCCGTCTGTAGCAGGGGCGGGGCGACGGCCCTGCCTCTGATCGCAGAAGATGCCGTCGGTGGCGGGCGACTGCGATTGCCACCCTGAACAGGAGTTCAAACCATGCTTGGTACCATTCTACTAATCCTGCTTGTGCTGTTCCTGGTCGGCGCACTGCCGCGTTGGCGCTACAGTACAAATTGGGGTTACGGCCCGAGTGGCGGGTTGGGGCTCGTTTTGGTCATCGTCGTCATCCTGGTCCTCTTGGGACGGATTTAGCGCATAGCCGGCTGGTCCCAAGAGTTTTGGCGACAACAGAAAATCCAGCTCGGCGCGTAACCTGATACCAAACGGATATTTGTCATGCGCCATAGCACGAAAGTGTTGGCTCTCATCCTATTTGCGCTTACGGGCGCGACGCTCCTCCTCGGGGGCTGCAATACCATCGCGGGAGCCGGCAAGGACGTTTCCAACACCGGAACGGCCATTGAGAAAAGCGCCGAAAAGCACGCGCCGTAACGGCGGGCATCATTCGGCACGATTGCGGACATAAGTCCGTTCTTGGCGTGGACGCGCGACCCTGCCAAGCATTAGCTCTTGTAATAGGGGGCGATAGCGCCCATCTATAGAAAAATCCGAAAAACAGAGCTGGAACGGCGGAACGGCGCGACCCGCCTGTTTCGTCGCCTGCCGGCGTTTTCGTGTCCCGTCGAGTGGAGGCAGGCATGGCATCGCGCACAACCAGCAGGCAAGTGATCTTTGGCCAGCCGTTTTGGATCAGTGGGCTCGATTGTCGGCAGTCGGCCGGGACCTATACGGTCGATACCGAAGAGAAACTGGTCGAAGCGCGCGCGTTCCTGGCATGGAAGCATGTCGCTACGACCCTGCGTATTACGAAGCAAGGCGTCACCGAGTACATACGCGTCAATCGCGACGAGCTGGACGACGCTCTGGCGCGCGATTGGGAGCAACTGGAAAAGTTGCGCGGGGAACTGGCAGACGACAGCGTCTTTACCGCCCGTTGAGCAGACCGCCGACCGATACGGGAGGCATTTGGAGTACGTCATGGAGATCACGATCTATCACAACCCGAATTGCGGAACATCGCGAAATGCCTTGGCGGCCATCCGTGCCGCTGGTTATGAGCCGCACATTATCGAGTATTTGAAAACGCCGCCGGCGCGTGAGGAGTTGAAAGCCTTGGTTGCCCGCATGGGGCTGACCGTCCGCCAGCTTGTCCGCAAGCGGGAGCCTTTGTTCACCGCGCTTCGCTTGGACGAAAGAGATGTCGGCGAGGATGAGTTGCTCGACGCGATGATCGAGAACCCAATTCTCATCAACCGGCCGATCGTGGTGACCGACACCGCCGCCCGTCTGTGCCGGCCAAGCGAACTCGTGAAGACGCTGTTCGTGCCAGTAAAGTCGTGACCGGTGCCGCCAACCATCCGAACATGGAGCTCGGCCGCGGGACGACCGCCGCTGGCGGGGTGCCGCCCACCGATGACAGGGGTTTAAGGCGGCCGCGGAAAACCTCGCAAATCGCAGCAGAAACAAAGCATTGCGCCCAAAATCGCGGGGTCCGGTAACGCATCTGTCATTGTTTTAGCCCGCAAAACGCCACAAATTGGTGTAAGAAGGATGCCGCGCTACCACGGAGGGACGGGATGCTGCGATCGATGATTATCGGCTTGGCTATCGCGGCTCTGCTGCAGTTCGGTGGGCACAGCTTTGTGCCGCCCACGGGGGTTGCCCTGACGGCCCAGCGGATCGACTGGGTGACGGCGCAAACCAATGCGTTGACGCACCTTTTGTGCGACGGTTACACGCTGCTGACCCGCTAAAGCCTCGCATTCGTTCTCGAAGTTGCGGATTTGGCGCTGGGGTGGCGTGCGTCCGCGCGACGCAGATACAACTGGCCCCATAATGGCAGGTTGTACGGCCACCATCGCAATTCAAACGTACACTGATGAATCGGCGGCCGGCCCACATGCGCCTGATAACGGGTTTCAATGCCCTGGCTTTTAGCCGTTCCAAATTGCCGCAAGCCCGCGACAAAACCAGCCAAATCCAGCCGGGCGGGTTGAGGCCGTCACTGGTGCGCCTAAAATTTGCGCCCGGAATAATGAGCTAGACGATGCGTGGACATCTGCCGCCTTTCCTTTCGAACGCGACCGGCTTCCTGCCGCTTTTGCCGCTGGAAGTGATCGCACGCCGGCTGATGTCCAATGCGATGGCGGCCCGTCCGTCCTTCGCGGCCCGGTTGGGGGAATACGCCGGCCGCACCTTCGCGATCGATCCGGTCGATTGCCCATTTGTTTTTCTAATCAAGCCTGAAGGTGGTCGCACCGATATGAAAGTGGTCCGCCGCTCCGTAGCGCAAGACCACGACGCCCGCATCGCGGCACCGCTGGTGGTGCTGATCGGCATGGTCGACGGGACCTATGACGGTGATGCCTTGTTCTTTTCACGCGATCTGAGCATCGACGGCGACACCGAAGCGGTGCTGGCGCTGCGCAACGCGATCGAGAATGCCGAACTTGATCCTTCCACTGTGCTTGGCCTGCCCAAGAGTCTGCAGGGCCCGGTCAATCGTGCCACCCGCAGGCTGTTCGTCGAGTTGCGCCGGTTGCTCGACGCCCCCGAAGAAAACGGCCCCAATAGTGGAGCGAACCCATGACGACGCCGCTCGAACTGGTTTGCCCCGCGGGAACGCCGGCCGGTCTTCGGACTGCCGTCGATGCCGGCGCCCATTCGGTCTATTGCGGTTATCGCGACGAGACCAATGCGCGCAATTTCCCCGGCCTCAATTTCGACCGCGCCGAGATGAAAGAGGCGGCGGCCTACACCCACGAGCACGGCGCCAAGATTCTGATCGCCCTCAACACGTTCATGCGGGCCGGATGTACCGACCTGTGGAAGCGCGGCGTTGATGATGCGGTGGCCGCAGGCGCCGATGCGCTGATCCTCGCCGATGTCGGCCTCGTCGATTACGCGCGCAAAACCTATCCCAAGCAGCGCCTGCATCTGTCGGTGCAAGCGGCCGCTGCGACGCCCGAGGCCATCGCCTTCTATCGCGACCGTTTCGGCATCGCCCGGGTGGTGCTGCCGCGCGTGTTGACGGTGGAAGAGATCGCCCGCCTGACAGCGCAAGCCGCCCCTTGCGAGACCGAGGTCTTTGTCTTCGGCGGGCTCTGCGTGATGGCGGAAGGGCGCTGCATGCTGTCGTCCTATGCCACCGGCAAGTCGCCCAACATGACGGGCGTATGTTCGCCGCCGAGCCATGTCAGTTACCGCGAGGAAAGCGATGCCCTGGTAGCCTGTGTCGGTGGCTTCACGGTGGAGCGTTTCGAGCGCGGCGAGGCGGCCGGTTATCCGACGCTGTGCAAGGGCCGGTTCGAGGCCGATGGCGCCGTCAGCCATTTGTTCGAGGACCCAGTGAGTCTCAACGCTGTCGAGCTCTTGCCACGCCTCGCCGAAATCGGCGTTACCGCCTTCAAAATCGAAGGGCGCCAGCGCGGGCGCGCCTACATCTCCACGGTGGTACGCGCCTTCCGCAAGGCCATCGACACCATGGCGGTGGGCGGCAAGGTCGATTACGACGAATTGCGCAGTCTCACCGAAGGCCAGCGCGACACCGTCGGTGCCTATAAGAAAGCTTGGCGATGAACACGACGCCCCGCCTTTCTCTCACGCTCGGGCCGGTCCTCTACAATTGGCCGAAGCCGCGCTGGATCGATTTCTATAGCCGCATCGCCGACGAGGCGCCGGTTGACCGCGTTTGTATTGGCGAAGTCGTCTGCTCCAAACGCAAGCCGTTCATCGACGAGGTCATTCTCGATCTGGTCGACCGGCTCGAGCGCGGCGGCAAGGAAGTGGTCTATTCGACCCTGGCGCTGCCCACCAATAAGCGCGAGATCAGAGACATCGGCGATGTGATTCAGGCCGGTTACATGATCGAGGCCAACGACATCGCCACCGTGCATTTGTTGAACGGCCGCTCGCACATCGTCGGGCCCTTCATCAATGTCTACAACGAGGATACGCTTGGGCTGCATCTGAAGCTCGGCGCCTCGCGCGTCTGCTTGCCGCCCGAATTGCCGTTTGAGTCGATCCGCACGATGGCCGCGGGCAACAACGCGGTGGAAGTGTTCGCGTTCGGCCGTCCGCCACTGGCGTTGTCGGCGCGCTGCTATGCGGCCCGTTCCGCCAACATGACCAAAGACTCCTGCCAGTTTGTGTGCGAGGCGCACAGCGACGGCATGGACGTCTCAACCCTCGACGGTGTGCCGTTCCTTGCCGTCAATGGCATCCAGACCCAAGGCTATGTCGTGACGGCCGCCGTCAATCACGTCGCGGCCTTGCGCGAGGCAGGCGTGGTGGCGTTGCGCCTGTCGCCGCAGACCTGTGACATGGTCCGGGTGGTGCGGATTTTTCGCGATCTCGCTGATGGCAGCACGACGCCGCATGAAGCGATTGAGGCGCTGACCGTGCTACACCTACCGGGGCCGTTGTCCGACGGTTTCCTGCGCGGGCTTCCCGGTTGCACCGCCGACGTCGATTGACGCTGTCTGGCGTTACTGTCCCATCGCGTTTTTCACCGCGAAGTTCGTCGTCAGGCTTGCGCCATCGGCAAATGTCAGCGTTACCTTCACGCTGGTGCCCGGTTTCAGTCCGTTCGGGTTCATGCACATCACATGGTAGCCGCCGGGTTGGAAGCGGAGCGTACCGCCGGCCGGCACCGCGACGTTATCCACCATCATCATGCGCACCGTGCCGTCTATCTTCGCGGTCTTGTGCAGCATCGTCATGCCGCATGCGGGTGAGCTGACGCCGGTCAACAGCAGCGGCGTCTTGCCAGGATTGTGGAGGGTGAAATAACCGCCCGCTGGACTGTCGCCGGGCAGGGCACGAATCCAGCCGTCCGACACGGTGGGTGCCGCCGCAACAGCGCAAGCCGCAAATCCGGCGCCGGCCAAAAGCGCCGCAAGAAAACGTCGAGCCATGAACCGCCTCGCGAAGATTTCGCGGATCAGCTTGGGATGAGCGGCTCCAACGGGTCAAGAGGGAAAAAGGTGCGCCTGTCGGCCCGGGGGACTAGAGCCAGACAGGCGCTATTGGCTGGATCTCGCCTGGCGGGGGTGCACAATGAACGAGAATCCGGGGCCAAAGCAGTTCGTTTTTTTAGTCCCTGGGAGTACGCGATCACATCAATTATGGTCTCCCGGTAGGGAGCCCTGTTCGAATTTTCTCGCGAGATTGAGGAGGTCTTCTCTCCCGTTGCCGGCTGTCGCAGCAATCTGACGGAGTTCGACGGCAACGTCGGCAAGGCGTTTGCGAATGACGTCCGATCTCGTGCTGGCGCGTTCGACAAGATTGTGCGCTGCCGCACCCTCTTCTTCGTATCGCCGTCCGAAATTTTCCGTACACATTTTGGTTTCGCCACAACCTGATTTGTGATGCCAGAATGTGCGCTTTCAAGAACTCTTGTAAGCTGGGAAATTCCCTTATGCCGCACCTCGGAAAGGATTTGCTAACCATCATTTTGCTGCACACCACTGAGACTTTTCGTATGCAGCTCCAACATGCCAGCAACGTGCGCTGTGCGGATGCGTTTAGCCGGCGTCATGGTCGTGAGAAGGCATCAGGCGCGGGTTTGTTGTGCGCGTTCGATCCACAGCACGATTTGGTCCTCCGGCACCGGCTTCTGCAGGAGCGTCACGCCGATGCGCAACGCGCGCGGTTCGAGGCTGGGATCGCTACGGCCCGTCATCATAAGAGCGGGTGTCTGATCGCCTTGCGCGCGAAGATATTCGAGTAGATCGAGCCCAGTCATGCCGGGCATGTGCTGGTCGACCAAAAGACAGACGGGTTTCAATCTGGTTTGCTTCAGGAACATCTCCGCCGACGCATGATCACGGACTTCATAACCATAGGATTCAAGCAAAGCCCGCGTTGAATCCCGCACCGCATCATCGTCGTCGATAATATCAACCATTGTTGGCACGTCTGGGATCCCGAAAGGCACAGAAACCGTAGGTCACTTAGCCGGAACACGCTGGTTGCGAAATACGGAGTAGTGCTTAAGGCCGGTTACGACGGGACCGACAGGGCCTTGCGTACCAGATCGGCGAGGTTGCCAGCATCCATTTTTTCCATCACCCGGGCGCGATGGATTTCAACTGTACGCGGGGAAATTGAAAGTTCGTGGGCGATCACCTTGTTCGCCTTGCCGGCGACAATGAGTTCAAGCACCTGGTGTTCCCGGTCCGTCAATAGCGCCATCCGGGCGGCGGTGCCGCGGGATTCCTTGACTTGATCGCCTGCCGTCGACGCCCGATCGATGGCCCGGCGAACGCTGTCGAACAGCACCGGCTCATCGAACGGTTTTTCGAGGAAGTCGACCGCACCGGCTTTCATGGCGCCGACGGCGATCGGAATATCGGCATGGCCGGTCATGACAATCACCTGCAGCGGCGAGTGGCGGGTTACCAGTTCCCGCTGCAGAGCGATGCCGTCCATTTCGGGCATCTGCACGTCCACGATCAGGCAGCCGATCGCATCGGGCGCTTCGCTGGCGAGGAACGAGGTTGCCGACTCATAGGCCCGCGTTGCGTAGCCCGATGCCGAGAGCAGCAGGGAAAGGGAGTCGCGAACAGCAGGATCGTCGTCGACGATAAATACGGATTCAGCCATCGGATCAGTCCACCATGCATTTTGTAGCCGGCAGAGTGAACTGGAACACGGTCCCACCGCTCGGATTCGGGACCAAACTTAGCCGACCGCCATGAGCCTCAATAATTGAGCGGCTGATTGCTAATCCTATTCCCATTCCGCCCGCCTTGGTAGTCACAAATGGTCGAAACAGGCGTTCGGCCAGTTCGAGCGAGACACCGCAACCGGTGTCCGTAACACTTACTTGTACCCACGCGCCGTTCACGGGCGCTGTCGCTACCGTCAGTTCGCGCTGCTGCGATTGCGCCATCGCGTCGACTGCGTTGCGCAAGAGATTCACGAGCACTTGTTGGATCTGCACCTTGTCAATCAGGACCGGTTGCAGATTGGGCGCCAGCGCCAGAGTCGTTTTGATGGCGCGGGCACCAGTCAGGCCGAGGGGGAGCGCATCTTCCGTGACGGCATTGATGTCTTCGAGAGTCCTCGTGGAATCGCGCTTTTCGACGAAATTCCGGAGGCGCTGGATGATCTGTCCGGCGCGCTGCGCCTGTTCACGGGCCTTGTCCACCGCCTCGCTGGCCTTGGTTTTGGCAGCGGGATCGGGCGAGGCGATCAGGTGCTTGGCGACGTTGGTGTAGTTGAGAATCGCTGTCAGGGGCTGATTGAGTTCATGGGCAATTGCGGCGGAGACCAAGCCCATTTCAGTGACCCGGGCAACCTGGAAAAGTTCCGCCGACAGGGTCTGCAGCCGCGCTTCAGCCAGCTTTCTTTCGGTGATATCGCGTACGGTCTTGGAGGCACCGATCACTGTGCCGGCCGAATCGCGGATCGGCGACACCGTGACCGAGACGTCGATCGGCTTGCCGTCCTTCCGCAGACGGACGGTTTCGTAATGCTCGGTCGCCACACCGGCGCGGATGCGATTCATGATATCGGCTTCTTCGCCGATGCGGTCCTCCGGGAACAAACGGGTGATGGGCGCGCCGATTATTTCAGCGGTGCTGTAGCCGAACAGGGTCTCGGCCGCGCGGTTCCAGCTCGTGATCTTGCCGTCCAGGGTTTTCGACAGGATAGCGTCGTTGGCGGAATCGACAATCGCCGCCAGGAAGGCGCGTTGTTCGGCGTGGATGGCGCGATCGTGATTCAGGTCGGTGAGGTCCTGAACCACCACCAACAACATTTGCCGGTTGCTGTGCGGGCCGTCGCTGATCGTCAGGAAGATGGGGAACTCCGAACCGTCCTTACGCCGGCCCTGAAGTTCGCGTCCGGTGCCGGCATTCTTGGCTTCCCCGGTTTTCTGGAAAAGGCGCCGCGTAGCCTCGTATTCCTCGCGAAACGGGGCGGCGAGCAGCATGGCGGCTCCATGCCCCAGAACCTCTTCGTGCCGGTATTGAAACATCGATTCGCAGGCGCCACTGAAGACGCTGATCCGCCCGCGATCGTCGATCGCCATGACGCCGTTGACCGCGGCAGCCAGCACGACTTCGAACAGCGTGTCGTCCCACGGCGGTAGGCTGGAACGAGGAAGAGCGTGAAACATTTGTCCTGCTATTTATATTCATTATATTTCTAGCAAATTGCACTCGTCGTGCATATACCAAAACGGGTACTGACGCTGTCCTCCCGTCTGTTCTTCGCGTTGTGCGCGACTGCCGCCAACCATCGCCGAAGGCATACCCGCGAACTCGTCGCAATCTCAACACTGTGGTGGAAGGGGGAGCGGCATGTTGTCCCCTAAGGTAATTTTCTCTGCACTTTTTCTTAGAACAATGAGAGTCTTCAGCTGTGATTTTGACGGTCGTCAGCGTCGCCGTGGGGGCAAAACGCCGGAAGAGCATAATCCTGACCGGGAGCCCCCCTGACGCAGCGTCGGCCAGCTGATGTCACGTTGACCGCCCTTGCCGGTGGAGAAGCCGGCGAAAGTTGGTTGGAACGAGTGGAAGAACGGCAAATGAAACGTCCGATTTTGTGGAAGGACATCGTCGCGGTTTTGACGATCAAGGTTGTCCTTCTGACCTGCCTCTACGTCGCTTTTTTCAGTCCGTCCCACCGGACCGTTGCCGACACGGCCGCCGTATCCGACCGGCTGCTCGGCACAGACCATCGTTAGGATGACACCATGGACATCGTCGAACTATCCCGGCTGCAGTTTGCCGCAACCGCGCTGTACCACTTCCTGTTCGTGCCGTTGACGCTGGGTCTTTCGATCCTGCTTGGCATCATGGAAACCGTCTACGTCATGACGGGAAAGACGATCTGGCGCGACCTCACCAAATTTTGGGGCACGCTGTTCGGCATCAACTTCGTGATGGGTGTTGCCACCGGCATCACCATGGAGTTTCAGTTCGGCACCAACTGGGCCTACTACTCGCATTATGTCGGCGACATCTTCGGTGCGCCGCTGGCGATCGAAGGCCTGATGGCGTTCTTCCTGGAAGCGACCTTCATCGGCATCTTCTTCTTCGGCTGGAACCGGATGAGCAAGGTGGGCCACCTCGTCATCACCTGGGGCCTGGCCATCGGCAGCAATTTGTCGGCGCTGTGGATTCTGATCGCCAACGGCTGGATGCAGTACCCGGTGGGCTCGCGCTTCAATGTCGACACCATGCGCATGGAAGTGTCGAACTTCGCGGAAGTGCTGTTCAATCCGGTGGCGCAGGCCAAGTTCGTCCACACGGTGAGCGCAGGTTACGTGGTCGGCGCGGTGTTCGTGCTGGCGATCAGCGCCCTCTATTTGCTCCGCGGCAAGCATGTGGTGCTGGCCAAGCGTTCGATGACGGTGGCCGCCGGCTTCGGTCTAGCGGCGTCGCTCAGCGTCGTCGTCCTCGGCGACGAGTCGGGCTACACCGCGGGTCAAAACCAGAAGATGAAGGTCGCCGCCATCGAGGCGGAGTGGGATACGCAAGCCGCGCCAGCCTCCTTCACGCTGATCGGCATTCCCGACATGAAGACCCATACGACGAAGTACGAGGTCAAGATTCCCTATGCCCTTGGCCTGATCGCGACGCGTTCGACGGATCAGGAGGTGCCTGGCATCAACAATCTGGTCGAAATCGCCAAGACCCGCATCAAGAACGGCATGATCGCCTATGACGCNCTCGCCAAGATCAAAGTCGATCGCAACAANGCCGCCCTGCGTACGACGCTCGATGCGCACGTCAAGGATCTCGGCTACGCGCTGCTGTTGAANCGCGTGCGTTCCGACGTGCAGAACGCAACGCCGCAGCAAATTGACGCCGCGGCCGCTTCGACGGTGCCGAATGTGCCGGTCCTGTTCTGGTCGTTCCGCTTCATGGTCGGACTGGGCTTCTATTTCATTGCTCTGTTTGCGGTGGCGTTCTGGCTGTCGGCCAAGCGCCAACTCGACACCCATCGGTGGTTCCTGAGGGCCGCGTTCTGGACGCTGCCACTGCCATGGATTGCCGCCGAACTCGGTTGGATCGTCGCCGAATACGGCCGCCAGCCCTGGATCATCGAAGGCGTGTTGCCAACCTCGCTGGCGGTGTCCGGTACGGCCGCGGGCAATGTGATGTTCAGTTTGGCGGGCTTCATCGTCTTCTATTCGACGCTGCTGGTCGCCGACATCTACTTGCTGGTGAAGTACATCAAGCTGGGGCCTGACGCGACGTTGGGCCACAAAGTCGAAGAAAACCTCGTGGCGGCGGAGTAAACCAATGGACTACGAAATTCTGCGTCTGATCTGGTGGGCGCTGCTCGGCATCCTGCTCATCGGCTTTGCGGTGATGGACGGCTTCGATTTCGGTACCGGCATCCTGTTGCCGTTTGTCGCGCGCTCCGACATCGAACGCCGTGTTGTCATCAATTCGGTGGGGCCCACCTGGGAAGGCAATCAGGTGTGGCTGATCCTCGGGGCCGGGGCCATCTTCGCCGCCTGGCCAACGCTTTATGCGGCGGCCTTCTCCGGCTTCTACCTTGCCATGTTCCTGCTCCTGGCCGCGTTGATTCTCAGGCCGGTGGGCTTCAAGTTTCGCTCCAAGTTCCAGTCGACCGGCATGCGCACGTTCTGGGACTATGCGCTGTTCGTCGGCGGCTTGGTCCCGGCGCTGATCTTCGGCGTCGCCTTCGGCAATCTGTTCGTCGGCGTGCCCTACGGCTTTGACTCGGACCTGCGTTTCCATGAGGAAATCACGCTGTTCTCGTTGCTCAACCCGTTCGCGCTTCTGACGGGCCTCGTTTCGGTTGCCATGCACGTCCTGCACGGCGCCACTTGGGTTTCACTCAAGGCCGAAGGCAAGCCGGGCGCGCGGGCGCGAGCGATCATCCCTTGGGCGGCTCTGGTGTTCGTGATCCTGTTCGTCGCGGCGGGCGCCTGGGTCATGCAGCTGAGCGGCTACAAGATCACCGGCGTGATCGATCACAATGGTCCGTCGAACCCAACCCTCAAGACGGTGGTGCTGGTCGCTGGCGGCTGGTTTGACAATTACAAGGCGGTTCCGCTCCTGTGGTTGGCGCCGCTGGTGGCAGCTCTTGGCGCTTTGCTGGCGGTGGTGCTACGGGGGAAGCCGCTTCTCGCCTGGGTCTCTTCCGCGCTGGTGCCGGTCGGCACGATCGCCACGGCAGGTCTGGCGCTGTTCCCGTTCTTCCTGCCGTCGACCAGCTATCCCGATCAGAGCCTGACGGTATGGGACGCTTCGTCGTCCAAGCTGACGCTCGAGATCATGCTGGTTTGCGTGATCATCTTCCTTCCCATTGTGCTGATCTATACCGCGTGGGTCTATCGCATCATGCGCGGCCAGGTGAAGGCGGAGACGATCCTGTCGGACAGCAACGCCAATTATTGAGGTTCATCCATGTGGTATTTTGCTTGGATTCTTGGTCTCGGTTTTGCGGTCACACTGGCGATCTTGAACGCCATGTGGCTGGAACTGGATCCCAAAAAATAGGGGCGCTGCCCCACACCGCATTGCCTTGACGCGAGTCTGGCCCAAGACTGCCTCCTGCTGCGAAAGCGGGGGGTAGTCGCGGGCTTTTTTTTGCTACACTGACGCGCGAACCCGGCGGCAAGATGCAGGAGCTAGACCTTTGACGACAGCGAAGTCCGATCCCGAACTGCTGCGGTTGCGTGATTCGATCGACAATATCGACGCCGCGCTGATCCATTTGCTGGCCGAGCGGTTCAAGTGCACCCAGGCGGTCGGCTACCTTAAGGCCGAGCATGGCCTGCCGCCCGCCGATCCCGCCCGCGAGGCGCAGCAGATCGCGCGGCTGCGGGGGTTGGCGCACGAGGCCAAGCTTGATCCCGACTTCGCCGAGAAGTTCCTGAACTTCATCGTCACCGAAGTGATCCGCCACCATGAAGCGCTGCGGGCGGAGAAAAAGTAAAAGGTGCGGTCGGTGATGTGGCATTGCCGTGTCCGCATCTTCCCCTCGTAGACGTAGTAAACTCCACGCGAAGTCTACGGGCGCGCTCCTAATGCGCGCTTAGGCGGGCGGCTATCGCAGCAGATTGTGTGGCGTTTTGTCGGCATCACGCGTCGGCCAGAACGGCACGAACATCGGCACGCGGCTGCGGTAGGCGTGATGCGTCGCATCGGTCATGACGCGCTCTTCGAGATGCACCTTGGCGGCGAGCGCGGCGACAAGCAGAACCGCGCCCAATAACGATGTCGGTTGGCCGAACAGGGTCGCGGTCATCACGGCGGCGACGATTAACCCGAGATAGATCGGATGGCGCACCACCGCATAAGGCCCGCTGTCGACGAGTCGGGCACCGTGCTTGAGGCAGGTGATGCGGTGCGCACTGGCCCAGCCGGAAAAGCCGAAGCTGGCGAGCGCAAAGACCACCAGCACCCAGCCGAGCCCGTCGGGCACGCCGGAAGCCCACAGCCGGTATTGCAGGTCGGTAGCCGGCCACGGCCGCACCAGCATCAAGAGAAACAGCGCTGCCGCCGCGGCGATCAGGTGGAAGAGGAACGATAGCCTTCCGTGCAACGTTCCCGGCTCGCGCCGCGCCATCGCCGCGCCAACCAGCCAGGCGATGAACCACAGACCCCAAAGCAGATAGATGACGGCACCCGGCGACACGGCGTCCCCTCCGTTGCGCACGCAAGGCGTCATACAGCGTTTTCAGGAAAAGTGGAAACGCGCGAGAAACGGGCGGCGGCAGAAAGGTCAGTTGAATGACTTTTCTGCCGCACCTTACCTTCGTTTTATTCGAACTTCAGCGCCTTGGCGCTTTTCACCAGCGGCAGCTTGCGGATCGCGTCGATCACAGCGGGGGCAACGTCACCGTCGACCTGGACGAGGGCGATGGAGTCCTCACCGGGGTTGCTGCGCCCGAGGGTAAAGTTGGCGATATTGACCTTGGATTCGCCGAGCAGCGTGCCAAGGCGGCCGATGAAGCCCGGTTTGTCCTCGTTGGTGACGTAGATCATGTTCGGCGCGAATTCGGCGTCGAGTTTGATGTCCTTGACCTGGATCAGGCGCGGATGGCCGTCCGAGAACACCGTACCCGCCACCGCACGCGCCATCTGCGGCGTCGTCACTGTGATCTGGATATAGCCTTCATAGACGCCTTGCTGGTCGCGGCGGGTTTCGCTCACCTTGATGCCGCGTTCCTTGGCGACGACCGGCGCGTTGACCATGTTGACGTCCGGCAGGTGCGATTTGAGCAGGCCCGCGAGCGCCGCTTGCGTCAGTGCGCGCTGGTTCAGCGTCGCCGCGGTGCCTTCGTAGAGAATCTCCACCGCCGTAATGTGGGTCTCGGTGAGCTGGCCCGCAAAGGCGCCGAGCTTTTCGGAGAGGCTGATCCACGGCCGCACCAATTGGGCTTCCTGGGCGTTGATCGAGGGCATGTTGAGCGCATTCACGATCGCCCCGGAGATGAGGTAATCGGAAATCTGCTCGGCCACCTGCAGCGCCACGTTCTCCTGCGCTTCCTCGGTGGAGGCACCCAGATGCGGCGTCGCCACGACCTTCTCGTTGCCAAATAGCGGGCTGGTCTTGGCCGGTTCTTCGCTGAAGACGTCGAGCGCGGCCCCGGCGAGTTGGCCGGTATCGAGCGCCGCCTTGACGGCTTCCTCGTCGACCAATCCGCCGCGGGCGCAATTGATGAGACGGGCGCCCTTTTTCATCTTGGCGATGGCCTCGGCCGAGATGATGTTCTTGGTCTCCGGCGTCTTGGGGGTGTGCAAGCTGATGAAATCGGCGCGGGCGAGGAGGTCGTCCAGTTCCACCTTTTCGACGCCGAGGTCCGCCGCCCGTTCGACCGACAGATACGGGTCGTAGGCGATGACGTGCATCTTAAGGCCCTTGGCGCGGTCGGCGACGATGCCGCCGATGTTGCCGCAGCCGATCAGGCCCAACGTCTTGCCGTAAAGCTCGACGCCCATGAAGCGGTTCTTCTCCCACTTGCCGGCGTGGGTAGAGGCATTGGCGGCGGGCAACTCGCGGGCCAGCGCCATCATCAGGGCGATGGCGTGCTCGGCGGTGGTGATCGAATTGCCGAACGGCGTGTTCATCACGATCACGCCTGCTGCGGTCGCGGCCGGAATGTCGACATTGTCGACGCCGATGCCGGCGCGACCGACGACCTTCAGCCGTTTGGCGACGGCGATCACGTCCTTGGTGATCTTGGTCGCCGAGCGGATGGCGATGCCGTCGTACTGGTCGACGATCTTGAGCAGCTCTTCCTTGGTAAGGCCGGTTTTGACGTCCACTTCGACGCCTCTGACCTTGAAGATGTTGACGGCGGCGGAGGAAAGCTTGTCAGCGATGAGAACCTTAGGCATGGGTTTCAGTCCCTTCTTGGAGCGCTTCGCCGAAAAGTGGGAACCGGTTTTCGGGTACGAAGCGCGTCAAAATTAGTTCGGTGGGAGCGCGCGCTCAAAGAATGGCGGCACGCTCAGCAAATGCTTCTGTAAGGGTTCAAGGGGGCCGTTGGGATCGAGAGTGACGACTTCGACGGGTTCACCGGGTAACACGGCCGCGGCGGCGGCGAAGATTTCCTGAGCCAGGCGCGGCACGTCGCCGTCATCGGCTTCCAATCCGATCATCGGATGGGCTTTGGCGTCGACACCTTCCCGCGCCACATAAACGAGGTGCGCGGCCCTGATCGCCGACCGGCTGGTGAAGAGAATACACAACGCTTTCACCAGCTTGGTCGGAAAGACCTTCGGCGCCGCGACCACAAGTTCGGTCGTGGGCGGAAATGTCTTCAGGCACCAGGCGATTTCGTCGGCTGTCAGGATTTTGTCCGGAACCGAACCCGGGTTGAGCACGAACTGGGCACCACTGGTGATTTCGAAAAGCTGGCGGCCAGGGATCGTGAAACTCGGAGCCGGTTTGTCGATCAACGTTTTGACCCGCTCGGGCGAGGTAAACACGGGATGGAATTCCCCCGCTGGTCCTCGCACCGTTTCGAGCGACATGGTGTCCGTCATGGTGCCGAGTGCCACCAGCTTGCTGTTCAGCAATTGCCGGTAGAACAAAGCTTGCGCGGACGGGTCTGATGCCGCCTGCAACATGGCCTTCTCCAAATCGTTCTCGGGTGTAAACGCCATCACAGCCCCCTTTTGTTTGAAACGCGCCTTGCGAACCCTACGACAGAAGGACCGCGTTCGTCGCGCTTCAAACTCTTGGGTCGTTAGCCGGCCTTAACCTTGGCCCAGGCCCAATCGAGCCAGGGCAGCAGGGCCTTGATGTCGGCGGGTTCGACGGTGGCGCCGCACCAGATGCGAAGTCCCGGCGGGGCATCGCGATAGGCGCCTAGATCGAAGGCCACACCCTCCTTGTCCAGGGTCGATGCGATTTTCTTGGCCGCATCGGCCTTGGCTTCGGGGGCGAGCGCCTCGAACCACGGATCGATCACCTTCAAACACACCGATGTGTTCGAGCGGATGGCTTCGTCCTTGGCCAGGAACGCGGCCCAGTTCGATGTTTTGACCCAGTCGGTGATGGCCGCAAGGCTGGCATTGGAACGGGCGATCAGCGCCTTGAGGCCGCCGATCTGTTCGGCCCATTTCAACGCGTCGAGATAGTCTTCCACCGCCAGCATCGAGGGCGTGTTGATGGTCTCGCCTTCGAAGATACCTTCGATCAGTTTCCCGCCTTTGGTCATGCGGAAAATTTTCGGCAGCGGCCATGGCGGCGTGTAGGTTTGCAGCCGTTCGACGGCGCGCGGCGACAAAATCAGAATGCCGTGCGCGGCTTCACCGCCGAGCGCCTTCTGCCAGGAGAAGGTAGCGACATCGACTTTCTTCCAGGCAATGTCCTGGGCGAACGCGGCGCTGGTAGCGTCGACGATGGTCAGGCCTTCGCGATTGTCCGGAATCCAGTCGCCGTTCGGCACTTTCACGCCCGAGGTTGTGCCGTTCCAGGTGAACACCACGTCATGAGTGAAATCGACCTGTTTCAGGTCGGGAATCTCGCCGTAACCGGCTTTGAGGACGCGCGCGTCTTTCAGCTTAAGCTGCTTCACCACATCGGTGACCCAGCCTTCGCCGAAGCTTTCCCAGGCGAGCAAATCGACCGGGCGGGCGCCCAGCATCGACCACAGCGCCATTTCGACGGCGCCGGTGTCCGAGGCGGGCACGATGCCGACGCGATAATCGGCGGGCAATTCGAGCACGGCCTTGGTGCGGGTGATGGCTTCCTTCAGCCGCGCCTTACCGAGCTTGCCCCGGTGCGACCGGCCGAGCGTATCTAATTGGAGATTTTGTGGAGTCCAGCCCGGGCGCTTGGCGCAAGGTCCAGACGAAAAAAAAGGCCGTGCGGGACGCACAGCCAGCGGATCGTTTGTCATCCGACATTCCTTCCAGAATGTTAGCACCTCGTTGGGGAGGCGTGGCCCAGTCACGTAGATACAGAATCTCCGGCCCGCCGTCAAACGAAACTTCGGGTGCATTTTGTAACAACGGCGCGGGAAATATTCGTGCGCGACTTTGCAGCCACACCCGCCGCAGTCGTGTTACACAATCCGTGTACGGATGAACTATTGGCCGCTCGGGAAGCCGTCATGGCCGGAGCCGCGTTTATCGCGATTAACGCCAAGTCTATCGATGGGCAGTTTGTGCCCTTTCCGGATAATCAGGAACAGACTCGCCGCGCTTCGGCGATAAATGCTTCAGCGCGCGCCAAATAGGATTCTGCCGTCGTCCGGTCTACGAACAGCGGTCCGTCGCCGTAATCAACGCCTTGTTTGGTGTTGAAGCCGTCTTGCAGGAATTCGGCGATTTTGCCGTCAAACGGCAGGCCGTTATGCATCAGTTCGTGGAGTTTGGAACGTGCGCCCGAGTGTGATTTCACGGCCATCCCTGTTTTTTCGAAGAGAACGGCTCGTGCCGCGTTTAAGGCCGCAGTATAGGCCCCCCGTGCGGCATCCTCATAGATTTCGGCAAGGAACGCGCGTTGGGCTCGTTCCAGCAGCATTTCCGCAAGAGATTGGTAATTGATAGCTTCGGGGCTCATAGCGGAATGGCCTCGTTACGGACGTTGTGCATGAAGCCGGTTCGCTTTTGCAGGTCGTCTGGCGTAACCGGCTTCAGCGATAGGACGTACTTTCCAGCGGTATCCATGCCGATCGCCCAAGAGATGCCCCCCAGCCGCTTTTGCTCCGCCCACCAGTCCAGTGGCCCCTCCAGCACCACCAGCACGTCGTAATCGCTGTCGTCGCGATGATCGCCGCGGGCGCGGCTGCCGTAGAGCAGCACCTGTTTCAGGCGCGCGCCATACAGCACCTCAAGCTCACGCTTGAGGCGGGCCAGAATCGGATCG
>WSSedL1CaDRAFT_10000451_pt1 | contig 29042 bp, 18 predicted proteins | sample WetSurSL1Cattail_FD_9464 | JGI IMG/M metagenome (IMG submission 9464)
AAAAATAACAGCATTAACATTGATTCAATATATAAATAAATTCATTTTTGACAGACCAATAAACAATATTAAAAACCAAACAATTTAATTACACCCAACGGGTTATCATTACATTTGCAATATGTACAATTGCTTCGATATATCAAAAGAATTTTTAAAGCTAGCAAAAGATGATGTTAATGGCATCGACACGATGAAATTACTAAAACTAACTTATATTGCTCATGGCTATTATTTAGGTTTTTTTGAAAAACCACTAATTGAAAATGAAGTACAAGCATGGAAATATGGTCCAGTTATACCAGAATTATACCATGTTATTAAAAGATTTGGAAACGGCAGAGTTGACGCTGATATCATTGATTTATATTCAGAAAACAAAATTAATGATACAGAAAAAGATTTTTTAAAATTAATATGGAATGCCTATTTATTATGGTAGCCGTCTATTTCCTGAATGACTTGATTTTTATATTGTGGCATACCACCCGAAAGATCAAACAAATTGGCTACTTTGGATAGTTTTTGTCGAATCCTTTTTACATTGCCACTGGCATTTCTTACTTCATATTCTATTTGCGCTACTGGTGCTTTGTCTTTGCTTACAATAATATTTTCTAAATACAAATAACCATTGGTTCCTGAAGTTCCTTTGAGGTTGATTCCTTTTACTTGAATTTTTTTAACTAATTTTCGGTTATAAGCATCATCATATAGCTCTTTAAGTTTTTTTCGGATTTCAGGAATCAGAATTTTTTGTTCCGCTTGATTATTAGAAATAATTTCACTTGCTGCTCCATGATAAGTGCATAAAAAAGTATCCGTAGCAATGGGCGAACGATCCACATGAAACGAATACACATCAGTAGAGATGAAATCAAATTCATCATCTCGTTCATAACACTTCAATAAATTAAGAGAAGGCGAAGCTCCACAATTAGCTAGTAACTTCAAATCATTTAAAATTATTTCCCTTGCTCTATTTCCCTTTTGAGATAGCTGGAGTGCTAATAAATCTTCAGGATAAACTTCGGTTATATTATCTTTTATTGAAAGTTGTTCTACAAGCTCTTTAAAATCGCCGTCTAAATTTCTGTGCCAGCATAAAGCATTCATTTCCCCCTTAAAGTCTGTATGTATCAGTTCAGAAAAAGTGGAAACTATTCCAATTTGACTGTTTTCAGAAAATGTATTGCTCATAGTATAATAACAAAAAGCTAGTTGCTTCATGCGCTACAAAATTATGGAATAGTAGGCAGTTGCTAAATTTTTAGCGCCATAAACTTTAATCTTTACAAAAGATCCAAAATTTGTGTAGAGACTGAATAACTTTATTATTTATAAAATAAGCTTTTTCAAGACTAAAGATTATTCTTATTCTTACTGCTACAGAATTAAAAGTACCATAATAAAGCCCTAAAGAGGAGTGTAAACGCTATACTATTTCATCTTTTTTCTTTAATTTAGCGCGTTGAATCTTAAAAATATAAGATCAAACAAACTTTTTTTCTATAAAGAACTGAATTAAAAAGCATTACTGTTTTTTTCTTGTTTTCTTGGAAAAATATTTTTCTACTAATTTTAGTTAATTGAAAACTATGAACAAATTTGATTTTGGAATTGTAGGACTCGGTGTAATGGGTCGTAACTTACTTTTGAATATTGCAAGCCATAACTTTGCAGCAGCTGGTTTAGATTTAGACACCCAAAAAGTGGATTCTCTTCAAGAGGAAGCCGATGCTAATCATATAATTGAAGCTACAACAGATGTAAAACATTTTGTAAGTCTTCTACAACAACCTAGAGCTATCATGCTGCTTGTTCCTGCAGGAAAACCTGTGGATAGTGCCATAGCAAGTTTATTGCCTCACTTGGATGAAGGTGATATTATAATTGATGGTGGTAATACTTATTTTACCGACACAGACAGAAGATTTTTAGAATTATCTGCTAAAGGAATTCATTTCTTTGGGATGGGAATTTCTGGTGGAGAAAAAGGAGCACGTTTTGGTCCTGCTATGATGCCTGGTGGAGATCAAAAAGCATACGAGAGACTTCGTCCTATTTTTGAAGCTATTGCAGCAAAAGTAGATGGTGAGCCTTGTGTAGAATATTTAGGAAATGGATCTGCTGGTAACTATGTAAAAATGGTTCATAACGGAATCGAATACGGAATCATGCAGTTGATCTCTGAAATTTATGACCTAATGAAAAGAGGTTATAATTTAGATGAAGATACGATTCAAAAAACTTTTGAAGAATGGAATCAAACCGATCTTAAATCATATTTAATCGAAATTACCGGAAACATTTTAAAGCAAAATGATACAGACGGAACTAAACTGATTAATAAAATTTCGGATTGGGCAAAATCTAAAGGTACAGGAAAATGGACTTCTCAAAATGCCATGGATTTGCAGGTTCCAATTCCAACTATCGATGCTGCAGTTTTTATGCGTGATATGTCTAAAACAAAACCTGAAAGAATTGAAGCAGCAACTAAATTACTATGGAACACTCCCGAAGCTAATGTAAATATAACGGAAGCAATTGCTGCATTAAAATCGGCTTTATACTTTTCTATAATAGTAACTTATGCACAAGGATTAGCACAACTTCATACCGCTTCTAAAGAGTATAATTACGGATTAAATTTAGAGACTGTTACTAAAATATGGCGTGGTGGTTGTATCATTCGTGCTAATGCTTTGGAAGATTTTAGAAAAGCATATGCAACAAAAGCTGATTTACCCAATTTACTTTTAGATTCTGAAATTGCTTCAAAATTAACTGAAAATCAAGCAGGAATAAGAACAGTTATTCAATTTGCTGTTCAAAATGGATTGCCAGTAGCTGGACTTATGAATTCATTAGCCTATTTTGATGCTTACAGATCTGAAATTCTCCCAACAAATCTAATTCAGGCACAGCGAGATTATTTTGGAGCACATACTTACGAACGTATTGATGCCACAGGTGTTTTCCACACACAATGGTCTGAATAAAGAATTTTAAGCAACACAACACACAAATGAGTAAGTTCAAAAATATAAATCCAACAATCATTGTTATTTTTGGAGGAACCGGAGACTTAGCAAAAAGAAAGCTCTTTCCTGCATTTCAAAATCTGTATCTTGACGGACGTATGTCCAAAAAATTTCAGATTATAGCCCTTGGAAGAGCTGAAAAAAGCGATGAAGATTTCCGAAACTATGTCTTAGAAAATCTAAATACTTTTTCGAGAAAAAAAGGGCTTTCAGATACTGAAACTCAAAAATTTCTTTCTCATATCAGCTATCACAGTCTTGATATTGATAAAGAAGCTTCTTATCAAGAATTAAATGATAAGATCAATCGTATTGATGAGTCCTTTGGAGAACGTGCTAATCGCCTTTTTTACCTTTCTATCACTCCTTCTTTCATCACTACAATATCTAGTAATATTAATAAATTTGGTCTTGCTGCTAATGCTAAACAAGATCGTATTATTATAGAAAAACCTTTTGGTTACGACAAAACTTCGGCTATTGCACTTAATGAAATGCTTTCGCAGACGTTCAAAGAGGAACAAATTTATAGAATCGATCATTATTTAGGTAAAGAAACCGTTCAAAACATATTGGCTTTCCGTTTTGGAAATTCAATGTTTGAACCTTTATGGAGCCGCAACTTTATTGATTTTGTTCAAATTACAGTAGCGGAAGAAGTTGGGGTTGAAGAACGCGGTGGATTTTATGAAGGAGTTGGTGCTTTAAAAGATATGATTCAAAATCACCTACTCCAAATTTTATGCATGACTGCTATGGAAGCTCCGGCTTCATTAGAAGCAGATGATATCCGAAACCGCAAAGCCGATGTTTTAAAATCGATTCGTCGCATCAAAGCTAACGAAGTGGATCATTATGTTGTTAGAGGTCAATATGGTGCTGGTTCCATAAAAGGAAATCCTGTTTCTGGTTACCGTGAAGATAAAGGAATTGCTCCAGATTCTACTACCGAAACCTACGTGGCAATGAAAATTTATCTGGACAACTGGAGATGGCAAGGGATTCCATTTTATCTACGTACAGGAAAAAGAATGGAAGAAAAACAATCTTCTATTATCATACAATTCAAGCCTGTTCCACATTCCTCGTTTTCTTATGGAAAAGAAGGAATGACACCAAACAGATTGATAATAAACATTCAACCTGCAATGGATATCAAGCTGCAATTCATGACCAAAAAACCAGGTCTATCACTTTCATTGAGACCTGCTGAAATGGTATTTGATTATTTTACCTGCTCAACTATGTCTCCAGAAGCATATGAAACGCTTATTGCCGATGCTTTAGCAGGAGATCCTACCCTATTTATGCGTTGGGATCAGGTAGAGGAAGCATGGGATGCTATTGATACTATTCAGCAAGTATGGAAAACTAAAGTACCAACAAATTTTCCTAATTACAAAGCAGGAAGCTGGGGACCTGAAGAAGCAGATGAATTATTGGCTCGACAAGGACATGCTTGGATTCCAAACAAACAAAACGATAAAAAAGAAGAAGATTTAGATGATACAGATATACAATAATACAGAAGAAATTAATACTGTAGCTGCTGATCTTTTTGTAGCAGCAGCGCAGCAAGCAATTGCAAAAAAAGACAAATTCACTGTAGTTCTTACTGGAGGTTCTTCTCCAGCTGGGATATACAAATTACTAGCTTCTGATGCTTACAAATCTAAAATAGATTGGAGCAAAGTCTTTGTATTTTGGGGAGACGAACGTTGGGTACCCCTTAATGATGACCTTAGCAATACAAAAATGTCTTATGCTTCTTTACTAAGCCATGTTCCTATTCCTAAAGCGAATATATTCGAAATGTATGCAGCTGGTGTCTCACCAGAAGATTATGCAGTTACCTATGAACAATCCATTAAAGAAGTTTTAGGAAACGAAGGCAAATTTGATCTTATTTTACTAGGAATGGGCGATGATGGACACACAGCATCACTTTTTCCAGGCCAAGAAGTATTAGAGGAACAAGAAAAATGGGTTGATGCTTACTATCTAGAACCTCAAAAAATGCACCGAATTACCCTAACAGCACCACTAATAAACAAAGCTGAAAAGATTGTAGTTGTGGCATTTGGTGAGAAAAAAGCACATGCATTAAAAGAAGTAACAACGGGAGCCTACAACCCTACAACTTATCCTATGCAGTTGATTAAACCTGTTACTGGAGAATTATTATTTCTTGTAGATAAAGCTGCCGCTACAAATTAAGAAATTATTTTCAAGCTGTATAGATTATTTATTCCATTGTAATTATACTTTTATAGCAATTCAAAAAATAGTTATTTTTCTAAAGAAACCTCCAAAATCAAAAATTTTGGAGGTTTCTATTTTTATTTCTGTCCCTAAAAAAGATCTACCAAATACTATACACTATTTTACAAAGAAATAATTCCCATAACTAATGCTGTTTTTACAGCTTCGGCAGTATTGGCTACTTGCATTTTGTTGATAATATTCTGTCTGTGACGGTAAACAGTATGCACTGCAATAAATAATTCATCGGCAATTTGTTTACTTCCTTTTCCTTGAGCAACTAGCTTTAAAATTTGTAATTCGCGCTGACTTAAAAGATTTTTACCATAATGGCTGTAGGTATCAAAAGTGATGACTTCTCCGGTTTGCACATCCATAATTTTACCTTCTATTCCCCTACTCTGATGAAAATCGGTTGCAGGAGCATACAAACAAAGGGCTAGCCATACACTACCATTTGGAAGACTTTTTACATATATCGTTCGATGGTTGATATAAGAATAAGTACCGTCTTCATTACGAATTCGGATGCGACAAAAAGTACTGTACCTACTTCGTTCTTTTTGATCAATCGATTTTTGGAACTGAAAATAATTCAATTCTAATGCATGCCGTTCAATAATATCGTCTGGATGAATTTTACTAAATATTGCTTCCTCAAAAGCAGAATCTATAACCGTATTCTCAGTTGCCAAACCAAATAGTTTTCCAAAACTCCCTGCGTAGATGTAACTACAATTCGCCTGAAAATCAGATAACACGCCTACACATTGATCGATACCAACATAAGAAGCAACCATTTGCTGATAAGTGTCAATACTTTCTTGCTCTTCGCCAACAAATTTTTGCTCTAATAAAGTTGCCGTTAATTGTTGCAGAACAGTAGTTTCTAGGATACTCATAGCTATAAATGGTTAATTTTAGGTATTGTGATAGAATGGGAGTTATTATACATTTGTTTGGCTAAAATATATTTTTTAACCGACTAAAGTAAACTCTTAATACTATTTTTTATGAAAACAACAATTCAAGCTGTAAGCACATTATTGTTATTAGTACTTTTTGCAAATTGCGAAAATAAAAACAAATCTTCCGAAACTATTACAACCGAAACTAAAACCGTTGCTAAAGATTCTGCCCGAGTAAACGGAACTGTATGTGATATAACAATTTCTGGGATTCACTTTACAAAATCCATTAATGGTGCTGATACATTGGCGACAGCAGATGCGAGTGGTAAAGTAACTTTTAAGGCTGGTGCCCAAAAAGATTATTTTTGTGATCCAAATGAAAAATTATCTAACAATACTGCCCCAATTTTATTATCTAAAATAGATAACACAAAGCCATTCACTTTTATTTCAAAAGTAACTCCTGAATTTACAGAGAAAGGGCTTTATAATGCTGGTGTATTCTACATTTATGTAAATGATAATTTTTGGCAAAAACTATGTTTCGAACAAGATGAACGCGGTAAACATCGTGTTGTAAGTGTACGCACAATTGGCACTTCAGATGATAACAATCACGATATTGTGACCACTCCATCTATTTATATGAAAATTTCTTCAGATACAAAAACGGTAGCCAGTTACTACTCTTATGACAAAAAAGATTGGTTTATGGTTCGACTATATAAAAACAATTATCCAGCAGCAATTTGGGTAGGAATTAGCAACCAATGTCCAGTAGATGAAGGTTCTTTTAGTGTTTTTGAAGATCTTAGTTTAGTACAAAATAGTGTTAGTGATTTCCGAATGGGAAACTAACTAAAATAAATTTATCTTATTAAAAAAAGACAAAACCTCGTTCTTTCCAAAATTGGAAATAAACGAGGTTTTGTTATACTTAAAAGTAACTAATTCTAATCTTGATTGATAAAATATAAAGCTTGATTATAATTGGCAATTGCTAGTAGTGCGTTATAAATATAATCGGAAACCAAAGCTCCGCCTTGAATATTAATCAAATCAATATCATCTTCGGGAGTGTGGTATTGCTGATGGCCGCCAGTATGAAAACCAACTGCAGAAATAGAAGATTTATAAAAAGAAACATGATCAGATCCACCAACATCTCCTGCATGAATCATTGGATTTAATCCACTATTTTCGCCTAGTTGTTTCATCAATTCAACTCCATTCGGAAAAGTTCCAGCTCCTCCCATATAAATTTGCTTTTCAGCATTCAATCTTCCTACCATATCCATATTGAGCATTACTTTTACAGTATTTTTTTCAATTGGTAAATGATTTACAAAATAGCTTGAACCTAACAATCCTTCTTCTTCCCCACTAAAAGAAACAAAAATGATACTTCTTTTAGGTTTTACTTTAGACTTAGAAACTTTTTCTAAAATACAAAGCAAAGCGGCAACTCCAGAAGCATTATCATCTGCTCCGTTATGAATGGCTACGGTATCCTTTTTTTTACTGCTAGAACCTTTTCCACCCCAACCCCAATGGTCATAATGCGCTCCAATTACGATGTATTCGTTTTTAAGAACACTATTAGAACCTTCTATGTAACCAACCACATTTTGGGTCACCACAGTATCCGATTTAACTTTGTTAATTCCTTCTTTTACAAATAATTTAAAAGGCTGGTAATAATTACCATTGAATTTTTGCAAACCATATTTTTTAAAATATTTCTTTATGTAAGCTGCTGCATCATTATTCCCTTTGGTTCCCGGAAACCGACCTTCCATTTTATCGGAAGACAGGTATTTATCATGTTTGTAAAAGGTTTTTGCCAATCTATTATTTTGAGCAGTCAAAGAACAACAAAATAATACTGCACCAATAAAAAAACACTTTAATTCTATTTTTTTTAAAAATACCATAACTTGATTTTGGATGAATAGATTCTTTTATTTTAAATTATTTTTTCATTTCAAAACTTACATGCTTGATGTACTTTCTATTATAAGTATAGGCAACATGAATTTTACCATCAGTAGTTTGAATAATTACGGGATAGCTAAATTCTCCCTCTTTTTGATTTTCTAGATCAAATAACTTCTCCCATTTTATTCCATTTTTGGAATATTCAACATCCAATACATTTCGACCATTGAACCAATCTTTTCCTTGTGGTAAAGAATTGTTGACTAATAAAAAAGAATTATTTGACAAGCTTAAAGCATCTATTCCTGAATTTGAATTCACGACATTAATTATTTCAGCATTAGTCCATGTTTTTCCGTTATCATTAGACCAACTTGTAACTAACTTATTGTGCTTGCTTCTAAACAACATCTGTATTTTTTTTGGAGAATGAACTAAGATTGTAGGTTGAATAATATCATATCCTTTATCATTAGGAATTTCAATTTTAGACCAAGTATCCGTTACTTCATTATAGATTTCTAGATGCGCTCTCCATTGATTGTTTTCGATACTTTCAGTACTACTTCCACATAAAATAATGCCCGGATTTATTTCAATTGCTTTGTTTCTAATGGGACCCAAAAATCCTTCAGGCAAATATTTAGGAGCGCTCCAAGTAGTACCATTATCCAAAGAAGTGAGCATTGCTCCAAACCATTCTCTTGGATTTTTACCTACTTTATAAAACAGATATAATTTTTTAGTCTTACTACTTTTAAATAAAACAGGATTCCAACAAGCTAAAGTATCTCCTTTTACTACAGGTGGTTTTACGACAAGCTCAGCTGCTGTCCAAGTTCCATGTTTATTAACTGACGTATAAATACCAACGTCTTTTGCTCCTTCATAACTTCCACCAAACCACGAAGCCATGATTTCATTTGGCTTGTATTCAACCAAAGTTGCTGCATGACTATTAGTCGTTATGGGTTCTTTAAAAATATATGTACTGCTAACATTACTAACTGTAGGTTTATTGAGCAATGCATTACAAGAAAAAAACATTGGAACAATACCTAAAACTAAAAAATTCAATTTTAAATTATTCATTATTTTTTAGCATTTAGTCCCAACTTATGTCCTGCAACCGCATAATACAAAATAACCAAATAGCAAGGCAACAAAATCCAATACCCTTTAATCGAAGCGGCAGCTGTAGCCATAGCTTCGTTCATTCCTTGGGCTAAAAAATCTACTTTATTAGCATCAACTAATTTACCATATAAAGGCGGAATTATTGCTCCTCCTGAAATGGCCATAATCAATAAAGCAGAAGCTGTTTTGGTAAATTTACCCAAACCTTTTAAAGTTAAAGGCCATACCGCAGGCCAAACCAAAGCATTTGCCATTCCTAATGCTGCTACTAATAAAACGGAAGTAAAACCAGTAGTAAACACAATACAAAATGACAATATAATTCCTAAAATAGCACTTAGTTTTAAAGCTAAAGTTTGTGTGATATATTTTGGAATCAAGAAAGCTCCCAAAGCATAAGTAGCGACCATAGCCATCAAAGTGAAGGTGGTAAAAAACTTAGCATCGGCAACAGGAATACCTAATGAAATTCCGTATGAAATAATAGTATCACCAGCAATAACTTCAACGCCTACATACATAAAAAGTGTCAATACTCCCAACCATAAATGTGGAAATTGAAAAATACTAGTTTTTGTTGTAGCTCCATCTTTTGGTTCTTCAATTGGTTCAGCTTCAACATCTGGAAGAGGTGCTTTTCTAATTAACATTCCCAATGTAAACAAAACTAAAGCCATTACAATATATGGAATTACCACACTATCGGCCATTGTGTTTAATAATTCTGCTTTTTCGGCAGCACTTACTACATTTAATTTTTCTTTAATTTCATCTATACCAGATAAAAGTAAAGCACCAAAAATAAGCGAACCTAAAGCACCTGCCACTTTATTAGCAATTCCCATAATAGAAATACGCTTTGCAGCACTTTCGATAGGACCTAAAATGGTAATATATGGATTGGATGCTGTTTGCAATAAAGTCATTCCTGCTCCTTGGATAAAAATTCCTGTCAAAAACATCCAATAGGTTCTTGCCTCAGCTGCTGGAATAAAAACCAAAGCTCCTAAACCCATGATAAATAATCCCAATGACATTCCTTTTTTATATCCAATTTTCGATAAAATATAAGAAGCTGGCAAAGCCATTACCACAAATGAAATATAAGAAGCCGAAGCTACCAGTAGCGATTGCGCAGAAGTTAATTCATTAATGGTTTTCATAAACGGAATTAATGCTCCGTTAATCCAAGTGACAAATCCAAAAATAAAAAATAGCCCAGCTATAATCAGAATCGGAATTAAGGTATTGTTTTTAGTCTGAGAAGACGATGCGCTATTTGCCATAATTATTTATATTTTTTAATATTTTAACAACTATCAATTAGTTTTTTTTCTAATTAAGAGATTAGTATTTTTTATTTATTACTGTTTTTATTTTCAACGGATACGATTCAGTATTGCTTTAATTTTATCATAATCAGAATGAACGATAATACGTTCATCAAAAAAAACAGGACTATTCATTGGTATTGCTTCCAATTCGTTTACAAATTGTATAAAGGAAGCCGAACAATGAATTTCTTTAAATCCTTCCTGTTTAAACAGCTTTGCATTTTCTGAATTAATACCTCCTCCAGGAAGAATAATTAGTTTGTTATTAGCTTTTTCAACTAAGCTTTTAAGAAGCTCCATTCCGTCAAAAGCAGTAGTACTTTTTCCAGAAGTTAAAATTCGAGTTGCTCCAGCATTTATTAATATATCTAAAGCTTCAAAAGAATCTTCTATCCAATCAAATGCTCTGTGAAAAGTAAAAGATAATGGCTTTGCCAATGCTATTAATTCTTGCGTTCTACTAACATCAATGGTATTATTCGCTTTTAAAACGCCTGAAACAATTCCTTGACAACCCAACTCTTTACACAAATTAATATCTGCTTTCATAATAGCAAATTCTTCATCAGAATAAGTAAAATTACCACTTCGAGGTCGTATCAATACATGGACAGGTATGGAAACATTTTGCATTACCTTTTTTATAAAACCATACGAAGGTGTAATTCCTCCTAAGGCTAATTCAGAACACAACTCAATACGATGTGCTCCTGCATTTTGTGCATTTATAGCCGATTGGTAAGAAGAAGCACAAATTTCTAGTAGCATATTTTTTTATTTTTTAAATAGTATTCAAGTGAATATTATCTACTTTTATTTTTAATTCTAGAAAAAACAAAAGGAGAGTTACCTCTCCTTTTGTCTATAAGTAACGAATTTCGTTTTCTTAACTTCAATTTATTTAGTATCCCACCAAAGTCTTGTACCACCTGTATCAGGACCACCAAGTTTTACAATTCCATCTAAAACAGCATCATTATTAGCTGAATATTCATTAGTAACATAAATAACTCTTTTCATTAAGCTTTTCCCAACATTAGCATCTACGTTATCTGTATTCAATAATGGATAAACCACATTAACATCTGTTCTACGTAAATCAGCCCATGTTTCCCAAGATTCAGGAAATAAAGCCAAGTACTTTTGAACTGTGATTTGTTTACGTTGATCTGCTACTGAACCAGACCATGCAACTGAAACTGAAACTGGAGGAGTATATAAATCTAAACTAGGATATAAAGTAGTAATTGCTGGTACTACAGGAGTTGATGTTCCTGCAATATAATCACTGATTGCTGTAGCATCTGAAACTCCCCATTGATTCATAGACAAAGTAATTCCTCTTTCATACAAAGTTTTAGCATTACCATTCATGCTCCATCCATTCAAAGCCCCTTCTGCTCTATTCAAATAACATTCTGAAGCCATTAATATTTCTACTGACTTAGTATTCTGAAAATCACCTGCTAAAGCATCACTAAATGGAGAAAACTTAGTTGTACCAAATTGACTCTGTAAGCCTCCTGCTGGTTTACCTAAATAAATTCCATCAGCATTTGGTGCAAACCATTTTGCCATCCTTGGGTCATTATATCCTTTAAGAATACTTTCCATTGATGATGTCATAAAATACCCCCAACTATTTACAATCATGTTTAAGTTATTTGGAGTAATATCACTAACTTTAAAAGTAGCACTTTCTGTATTTGCTTCCATAACTCCCGCAGCAACAGCAGCTTCAGCTTGTGTTTTTGCTTTGTCAGGCTGAACATCTGAAATACGCAATGCTAAACGCAATCTAAGACTGTTTCCAAATGTTTTCCAATTTGCCACACTACCATTAAAAATACGATCTGAAATTGAATACAAACCCACTGTTGTTGTTGATGTAGCACTTAAAGTTGTGTTTGCTTCATCTAACAATTTAAAGAAATCTTCATAAATAGACTCTTGTGTATCATAAGCTACGATTGCTTTTCCATTTCCGGCTTCAGTATAAGGTATTGGTCCATAATGATCGGTCATTTGATTAAACATAAAAACCTTCCAAATTTTTAAAATTGCCGTTGCATCTGCATCATCTTTCGCTGCAACAAAAGCATTATTTAAAGCTGGTACTGCTACTGTATAGAATCGCAACCATCCACGAGCTTCAAACCCTCCAAAAGCATTTCGATCTGTACTATATCCGGTATTCATATATTGCACAAAAGTAGAAGATATAATACCTGTTGCAATACCCCAAGTTCCCTGATCATCTACAGGAGAAGAATAAGAACCATTATGAATTCCTGCATATTGAGCTGATAAAAATGCAGGACCAGCTAAAGAAGCATCTAACTGATCTGTAGTTAATGTATTCTTATTGGTATTCAATTCATCAAAATCTTTTGTACAACTTGAAAAAACGCTAACAGTCAGTAAAGCTGCTATTGTTTTAATTTTATAACTATTTTTCATCCTGTTTTTTTTTTTAATTAAAATCCAAATTTCACATTCACTCCATAATCTCTTGTAGAAGGAATATTGAAAGACTCTACACCTTGTAGGTTTCCAGTACCAGCTCCTTGCTCTGGGTCAAAATATTTTGCTTTGTTTACGATAAAGAATAAGTTTCTTGCAACAAGTGACACATTAAAACTTGAAAAGACAGAGTTTTTCAATAAGCTTTGAGGCATTGTATATCCTAAAACTAGCTCTCTTAATCGAATGTTTGTAGCGTCATAAATAAATGGTTCAGCAATTGGAGTTCTTTGTCCTACTTCAGTCCAATACTGTTCTGCAGTAACAGTTGTCGTATTTGGACTATAAGTACCATCTCCATTTGAAACTACACCATCAACAACAAATCCATTCTCTCTTCCTGCTAAAGTCATAGTATTAACTCCCATTCCAGCTTGTCTTGCCTGAGTATAAGAAATAACTTCACCACCTATTCTCATATCAATAAGAAAACTTAAATTAAAATCTTTGTATCTAAAATTATTTTTAAACCCTGCTGTCCAATCTGGATTAAAATTACCAGCAAGAACATCAAAATCATTTGTTGCAATTGGTAAACCAGCTGAACTTACAATAATTTCACCATCATCTGTTCTTTGAAAACCTTTAATATACAAGGCTCCATATTCTCCACCTTTTACAACTTTACTTCTAACTAAACGTCCATCACCAAGAATCAATTCATCTCTATTTTCAAAAATAGATTTCACTTTTGATTTATAAGTTGCAAAATTGGTTGTGATATCCCAAGAAAAATTATCTGTTTCAATAGGAGTAGCTATTAACACAATCTCTACACCGCTATTTTGTATTTCTCCACCATTAGTTACGGCTTTAGAAAATCCTGAAGACTCAGGAGTATTAATGTAGAAAATTTGGTCTTTAGTATTTGTTTTAAAATAGGTAAAATCCACTCCTAAACGATTCTTCAAAAATTTAAATTCTGTACCGAATTCCATAGAGCTTGAAATTTCTGGTTTTAAATTTGGATTAGCTGCTGTTGTTTGTGAATATACCATACCTCCATTACCACCAATATATGATAGTTGAGGACTTAACTGATAAGGATTAGTATCGTTCCCTACTTGTGCATAAGAAGCTCTTACTTTTGCATAACTAATTGCTTGCGGTAGTTCAACCATATCCGAAATAACACCAGACAAACCTACAGATGGATAAAAGAACGATCTATTAGCTTCTGGTAAAGCAGAAGACCAGTCATTTCTGGCAGTTACATCTAAGAATAAAAAGTTTTTATAGCCAAATTGAGCTGAACCGTATAATGAATTAATTTGCTTTTCAATAAGATTTGATTGCGATCCCACGGTTGCTACATTTGCTAGTGCAAAAAAGTTTCTTCTGCTCAATTGTCCTCCCGATGATAATGTGGAAGTTGATTGCTTCAATAAACTGGCACCTGCATTTGTAGTTAAAGAAAAATCTCCAAACTTAGTACTATAACTTAATAACACATCTGAATTTAATTCTCTTACTGTTTCAAATAATTCTGAATAAGATCCCAAATCTTGATTAAACCTGTCTGTAGCATATTTTTTAGAAAAAGTTTTATTTGTAGTTTGATCTAAACCTGTTCTTACTTGTAAACTTAATGCATCAGTGAATTTGTATTTCAAAGCAGCAAAACCAATAAATCTATTTCGCTCATCTTCTCTTGAATTATCACGTAAAGCTGACCAGTATGGATTACCTCCTGCTTGTCCCACTTCGTCAATAAAATAATTTTGCTGTAATTGACCTAGAGCATCTGTGTATTCATAATTTTTATAATCACTATGAGAAATACTTCTTGGTAATAAATAAAGTGAAGTACCAATAGATTCTTCTCCAGTTCTTAAAATATTATCAATGTTTTGAACGATATAATTAGTTTTTACATCCAAAGATAATTTGTCAGTTAATTCACTGGTCAATCTCAAGTTTGCATTATGTCTTCCTAATTTATTCCCTCCCACAATACCTTCTGCAACGGTATTAGTATAAGAAAAGTAAGCTTGAGTTTTATCAGAACCTGCTGAAATAGACATAGTATTAGCTAAATTATATCCTGTTTTAAAATAATCACTAACATTATTAGGTTGCGCCGAATAACTTGTTGTTGCTGGTCCTGAATAATTAGGATTACGAACCAATTGCCAAGCAGAAACCTGACTTCCGTCTAACTTTCCTCCCCAGCTAGATTCAGAAGTTTCATTATACACTCCGCTCTCTCCTTGTCCATACTCATTTTGCAATCCTAATAAATTATAAGCTGAAGATGCCATGAAATTTGAAGAAACAGAAATTTGCATAGCTTTACCTTTTGAACCAGACTTTGTTGTTATAATTATAACCCCATTACTCGCTCTGGAACCATACAAAGCTGCTGCCGAAGGTCCTTTAAGAACAGTCATCGATGCAATGTCTTCAGGATTAAGGTTAGAAATCCCATCTGGCTGTGTTGTTCCACCAGTATCAATATCTGAATTATCAGTCGCCGATCCATTGCTTAATGGTACACCGTCTACCACATATAAAGGCTGGTTGTTACCATTAAGAGAACGGTTACCTCTCAAAGTAATTCTTGAAGAACTTCCAACCCCATTAGAAGTTGTTGAAAAATTAAGACCAGCTACTTTTCCTGAAAGTGAGTTAGCAACGTTTAATGATCTTGCTTGAGAAATCTCATCAACATTTACATTTTGGGCAGAATAAGTAATTGCTTTTTTCTCTCTTTTAATACCTAAAGCTGTTACTACAACCTCTCCTAACTGTTGTGCATCTTCAGTTAAAACTGCATTTATAGTCGTTGCTCCTCCAACAACAACATCTTTAGAAATATATCCTATATAGGAAAAAACTAAAGTTGCTGATTGATTTGGAACGCTAATACTATATTTACCATCAAAATCCGATGATACACCATTTGTTGTTCCTTTAACAACGATGTTTACCCCTGGCAGTGGAATTCCGCTTTTCGCATCTGTCACTGTTCCTTTTACTGTTGTTTGTGCTTGAGCTACTTGAAACCCAAACAAGCAAAACGCAAACAGTAGTTTTAGTCCGTTTTGAAACATATATTTATTTTTTTAAGTTAATGATACGTTAAATTTAGAAATCCTTTTTGTTAACTAAATCATTATTTCGACAAATGACAATTTTGAAAAGGTGTTGGGGGAACTTTAACAATTTAAAGCCTGAAATAGAACCAATTTGTAATCTAAAACTTCCCTATTTTTAATACAAAATTATGAGTATTTATAAGGCATTTAATTTAAAAACAAGCATTCTTTAAAACCTAAAAAACACACATAAAACATACACCCCCATACAAAACTAACCAATAAACAAAAACAAATACCACAAAACAATCACAACCCCTACAATAAAACAATTATACATAAAAAAAATAAGGATTCTTTCACAAGAACCCCTATTTAATTTTTAAATTGAAATTTAAAAAAATAGAAATAATAAAATCAATATATTATTTTACCACCGTAAATTTTGTTTTTAATAAATCCACCGAATTTCCTCCAACCATTACTTCAAAATCACCTGGTTCTACTACTCTTTTCATTTCGCGATTCCATAATGCTAATTCATCGGCAGTCAATGTAAATTCTAGGTGTTGGGTTTCACCTTTTTTAATGAAAATACGTTTGAAACCTTTTAATGTTTTCAATGGTGTCGTTACCGAACTATAAATATCATTTATGTACAATTGTACTACTTCGTCTCCGTCATAATTACCAGTGTTTTTAACATCAACACTTACTTTTATTTCGCCATCGGTTTTAATTTCATTGGTATTTAAAGCTAAATTCGAATATTCGAAAGTCGTATAACTTAATCCATATCCAAAAGTATATAAAGGATTTTCACTCTCACTTACATATCGATGTATTGCTGATGGTTTTTGATTGTAATAAATGGGCAATTGCCCAACCGATTTTGGAAAAGTAATCGGTAATCTTCCTCCTGGATTGTAATCGCCAAATAAAACATCGGCAACCGCTTTTCCTCCAGCTTCACCCGGAAACCAGCCTTCAACAATAGCAGGAATATTATCATTGATCCAATTTATAGAAAGCGGACGACCATTAAGCAACACACAAACTACTGGAGTTCCTGTTTGCTGAATTGCCTCTATCAATTCTTGCTGCATTCCGTGCAAGTCTAAAGTAGCAACATCTCTGTTTTCTTCTACTAATTCATTCGATTCTCCTAAAACAACAATAGCAACATCTGCTTTTTTAGCAATATCAATTGCTGGTTGAAAGTTGATCTTATCTAAGTTCCAGCGCAAATGTGCTCTAGCTCCCCAGCCTCCTTCCCACATTTCGATGCGGACTTTGTATTTTTTACCTGCTTCAATATTTTTTGGAGTCGTAACAATACTCGTTGCTCCTTTCGTCCAGTTGTCAATAACCAACTGATCGTCAACCCACATTCTGATTCCATCATCAGAACTTAACCCCAACCATCCATCAAATGATTTTTCTGATTGGATATAACCTGTCCAACGAATCGAAAAATCATCATCATTCACCCCTTCACCTGGATTCCAAGGCCAATCGAATTCCAACTGATTGTCAATTCGAGTCAATGCTGGCGTTCCTTCTACATTTCTATTATTGAAATATTCGCCTTTTAATCCGTGTTGAGAACCATCAGGTGTCCATAAATATTTAGATAATATAATTTGTCCTTTTACAATTAGTGGAACTCCTTCTTCATAAAGTACATTCGCCTTCGTGCCAACTACTTGTTGAATTCCTTCTAAAACAGTAGTTCCCACTTTATTTTTTACCGCATAACCACCCAATCTTGACTCATTGGCATTTGGTCCAATAACTGCAATTGTTTTGATATCCTTACTAAGAGGCAATAGATTGTTTTGATTTTTCAACAATACAATCGATTTATGTCCTGCTTCCAAAGCCACTGCTTGGTTTTCTTTAGTATGAAAACGCAACTTAATTAAACTTTTATCAGTATAAGGATTTTCAAAAAGTCCTAATAAAAACTTCAATCGCAACACACCTCCCGCAGCACGGTCGATATTTGCCATTGTTAATTTTTTCTCGTTTACCAACTCAATAAGCGTTTGTTGCCAAAACGCATTGGTAAAATCATAAAACTGCATATCTACACCAGCCGCAACCGCTTGATGAATACTTTCTTTTGGAGAATCAGTAACATAATGTGTTACTTGAAGGTATTTTATGGCTCCTAAATCAGACACAACAATTCCTTTAAAACCCCATTCTTCTCTCAAAACATCGGTTAATAACCAATGATTCTCAGCACAAGGAATTCCGTCTAATTCAGAATAAGCACACATTGTTCCTAAAGCACCACCTTTTCTAAATGCTTTTTCGAAAGAAGGAAGATGATCTTCACGCGCCGAACGTTCTCCAACTAAAATAGGAGACGAATTCCCTCCAGCTTGCGGAATTCCGTGAACAGCAAAGTGTTTTGGCTCAGCAATAATAGAACGATCTGATGTTAAATCGTCTCCTTGCATTCCTTGAATCATTCCCAATCCAATTTCGCTATTCAAATACGCATCTTCACCAAAAGTTTCAGCAACTCTTCCCCAACGTGGTTCGCGACCCAAATCTAAATTGGGTCCTAAACCAAAATGAACACCGTGTGCTCTAGCTTCGGTACCGATAACTTGCCCCACTTTGTTCATTAAATTCGTATCCCAAGTTGCTCCTAAACCAATATTCATTGGAAAAGCAGTACTTCCTTCGTCTAAATAACCGTGAAGCATCTCACACATAATCAACGCTGGAATTCCCCAACGGTTGTTTTTAATCACTTCTTTTTGAAGATCATTAATCATTTTTGCCGAACGTGGATATAAATCGTGAATAGCACCTATTCCTAGTTTTCCAATTTTAGCATCCGATTTTGTTTTCGAAAAATCTTCATTTTCTTTAAAGTATTCGCCTTTGTACATATCCATTTGGCGTACTTTTTCTTCTAAAGTCATTCGACTCAACAAGTCTTTCACTCGCTCTTCAATTCCTAATTTAGGATCTTGATACGGATATTTCTTTTGCGCAAAGCCTTGACCTAAAAAACTCAAAAACAATGCTAAAACAAGGGTTATCTTTTTCATTCTTTATATTTATCGTGTGTGTTTTATTAATTCTGAATTATTTTTAAACTATTCCCGTTTACTAAATCGTTATGAGAAATAAAGAAACTATTATGTGCTTTTCCGTCCAATTGGATTGCTTTGATATGACCATCGGTGTTCTTTTCTCTCTCAATTACAATACTTTTATTCTTATAATATGGAGCATCTAAAGTAATCGTGATTTTGTCAAACATCGGTGTGGTTATGGTATATAAAGGTTGTCCCGGAGCAATTGGGTAAATTCCCATCATCGAATACACCAACCAAGCCGACATTGTTCCAGTATCATCGTTTCCAGGCAATCCTTTTGGCTTATTTTGAAAATATTCGCGAACTAATTTTTTAACCAATTCTTGACTTTTCCACTCCTCGCCTTTGATGTAATTGAACAAATACGGATAAGCAATATCGGGTTCGTTTGCCATATCAAATTGCTTGCTATCAAATACTTTTTGCAACTGATTGGAAAAGGCTTTTTCGCCGCCCATTAATTTCATCAATCCTTTGATATCGTGAGGCACCATAAAAGCATATTGCCAAGCATTGCCTTCTATAAAACCTACATTTTCTTCAAAATTAGCTCCCGAAACAGGGTCAAACGGTTCGTACCATTTTCCATTTGCAAGTCTTGGTCGCAATAATTTTAAATTTTTATCGAATAGTTTGCGATACGAAAGCGAACGATTTTTGAAACGCAAATAATCGTCTTTTTTATCTAAGGCTTTTGCCAAAAGTGAAATGGCATTATCAGCAGTATTGTATTCCTGAGTAGTAGAAACTGGACCTTTATCATTCGTAGTCAGAAATCCTTTCTCGATATATTCTTTCAAACCATTACGTAAGGGATTATTCTCTATTTGGTCCGCACTTTTCAAAATCGCTTTGTATGCTTTTTGCACATCAAAATCCTGAATTCCTTTCAAATAAGTGTCCGCAATTACAATGCTTGCAGGATCGCCTACCATTGTAAATGTTTCGGTAGAATTCAATTCCCATTTGGGTAACCAACCATTTTCATCATACATTTGGAGCATACTTTTCACCATATCCGATTGTTGTTTTGGATATACCAAAGACATCAATTGATGCAAATTGCGATAGGTATCCCAAAGTGAAAATACGGTGTAACGCATTCCATCGGTCTTGCCAATTTTTCCTCTTTTAATTTCTGGATATTCTCCGTTGACATCATTCAAGGTATTTGGGTGAATTAAAGTATGATACAAAGCCGTGTAAAAAATGGTTTTATCTTCTTTAGAACCGCCTTCTACCAAAATTTTAGAAAGTGCAGCGTTCCATTCGTTGTATGTTTCTTTATAAATGGTTTCAAAGGATTTGTTTCCAGTTTCTTTTTCTAAGTTTTCGCGAGCATTGGCAATACTAACATAAGAAACTCCAATTTTAACTTCAACAGTTTCTGCTTTGTCAAATTGATATGAAAAATAGGTTCCGATGCTATCGCCAACAACCGTTTTGGTGGTATTGTCCATCATTCTGGTTTTGCCATTATAACTCATCCATTGCCCTTCGACACCATCGTATTTAGCTGGCTTTTTCCAAACACCAAACTTAGTTGCTGGTTTCGAAAATTGAGCTACAAAATAAACAGGATAAGCATCTTCGGGGCTATTATAGCAAAAAGAACCCACCGAACGCATTCCTTCAATTTCTGTCGGAGATACTACTTTTACCATTGCTTCTTCTTCATTGGTTAAACCCAAACCAAGATTCAGTAGAATATTGGATTGCCCTTTCGGGAAAGTAAATTTGCTTACTCCTACTCTTTTCGATGCTGTAAATTCTGCTTTGATATTGTATTTGTCAATATTTAGCCCATAATAAGCTGTTTTGGCTACTTCATTAGAATAAGTCGAACCGTATTTTAAATGATTCGTTTCAACAGCTCCAGTCGTTGGCATCAGCAAAATAACGCCTAAATCAGGACAACCTACACCACTCAAATTGACTTGGCTAAAGCCTGTTAGAAATGTGTTTTCATTCACATACGGATTAGACAACCAACGACTGTCCTTTTCCAAAGGTAAATTTTGCAATCCAGCTACATTAAACGGACTAATACTAGCCATTCCCCTTGGTGCAATTGGCCCAGGAAAAGTAGCTCCAAAATTGGACGTTCCAATAAACGGATTTACAAAATCGGCGGGCTGCTGAGCAAAAATAGTTACGCTAAAAAACAGCAAGCCAAAACTTGCTGTTAATCGTATTATCCTTTTATTTAAAACCATAGTTAAGTTTTATCTGTTAATTGCTTCAATTTTTAAAGTCCAAGCTTCTTTGCAAGGCAAATTATTTCTTAAACTTTCTGGAATTATAACTTTGAAACCTTCGTCTAATTTAGTCCATTTTAGTGCTGTTTTAGAACCTAACATCGTGATTTTTGTTCCTTTTTTAGGGCTAATAGCGTTTACAACTACTTCCGATGGAATTTTAGTTTCTCCTTCTTTTGCCAAATAAAATAAATACACATTTCCTGCTTTATTTTGAGTCATACAAATATTATTTTCTTTGTAAGGTGCAATAGGTTTGGTGTTATAAATAGCAGTACTGTTTACTTTCATCCAATCGCCATAAGCATTTAACAAATCGTAAGCACCTTGTTGCCACTCGCCATCAGGACTTGGAGCCACATTTAATAACAAGTTTCCTCCTTTGGCCACTACATCAACTAACATGTGAATTCCTTGTCTTCCTGTTAAGTATGTAGCATCTGGAGTATAAGACCATCCACCACCAGAAGTAATACAAGACTCCCAAGGATAAGGCAAAGTTTTTTCAGGTACACGGTTTTCAGGTGTTAAATAGTTTTGATTTTTCCCGTGAACCGCTCTGTCAACCACAATTAATCCTGGTTGTTTTTTTCGTGCTTCTATCACCAATTCATCCATTTTAGGATCTTGATCTACTACTCTGTGCTTGATAAATCCGTTACCTGATTCATTTTCAGCAAACTTTTCAGTATATCCTTTTTTAACATCCTCTTTATTTGTTTTAGCAACCCAACCACCATCAAGCCATAAAATATCAATTTTACCATAATCAGTCAATAATTCTAAGATTTGATTATGTGTAAAATCAACATATTTTTTCCATCTTTCTGGATATAATGCAGGATCATAATTTACATTTCTGTCGAAAGGAGGGAAATATGGGTTCCAATAATTTTCATTATGCCAATCCGGTTTAGAGAAATAAGCCCCAGTTGAAATATTTTCTTTTCTAAAAGCATTAAATACTTCCTTAGCAATATTAGCTTTTGGATTTGTACTAAAAGGAACATCTTTATTTGTTACCTTATAATCGGAATATTTGGTGTCAAACATGTTAAAACCATCGTGGTGTTTTGTAGTGAATACCATATATTTCATTCCAGCATATTTTGCGGCTTTAGCCCATTTTTCGGGGTTGAACTTTGTTGGGTTGAACGTTTTTTTCAAACCTTCATACTCTTTTACATATTGATTATAATTTGCAGGATTACTTCCTTTTGTACGTTCGCACCAACCGTAATCCTCCGGACAAATCGACCAAGATTCTACAATTCCCCATTGAGAATAAGTTCCCCAGTGCATTAATAATCCAAACTTTTTGCCTTGCCATTCGTCCAAATTTTTCAATACCAATGGATCGGTTTCTGGTACATATCTTTCATCTTCATAAATGGCTTGCGAAAAGAGTTGAACCGAAAATAATAGGGCGAATATGAATAATCCTTTTTTCATTTTATATCTATTTATCATTATTTACTATTCTATTTAATCAATTAAAATTTCATCAAAAAACATAAAAGAACTTTCTCCTTTTGGACTCTTCTTTAAATTAGTTGCAATCACTTTTACGTACCTAGCTGCCGAAGCACTAAAATTAATTTTAAAATCCTTTAATTCTGATTTTGAATTAATTGCAAATGGATGTGCTACTTGACCTACTTCTTTATAGCTTACTCCATCCATTGAAACCAGCACTTGAATTCCTGTAGGGAAAAATATACCCGCACCTTGATTTTCAATCGACCCTACTTTTACTTCATTAATGCTTTGGGATTTTCCTAAATCAATAACGGCTTCCATATGATCAACCAACCAAGCTTGCCACTGACCATCATGAAAATCTTTCGTTCCTCTTATAATATTGACTAAGCTTAATGGACTATTTCCTTTATAATTATCATTATACGGTGTTTTAAAACTTATTTTACTTCCAAAACCTTTATGGAATTGAATCGTATCCGTAAGGACTTTTCCTGTTGGTTTATCGTTTTCGAATAATGAAGCTTTAAAAATTGTTGTTTTATTGAGAACGATGGAATCTGTATATTTTATAGGATTATCAGTTATACTTTTATCTCCTAAAACATAGCGAATATCTGTTTTTTGCAATTCATTTTTCAAGGCTACTTTGACTGTTTTTTTATCTAAATCAGCAGTGGAAGATGGAATAATTAAATAAGCACTTTTAGCATAATTAACTCCCAAATAATCATAACGCTCTAACAAAGATGGTAATCTAGTTATAAAACCTTTCCAATTCCGTGTTTCTTTTGGACTCCACAAAACCTCAGCAATAGCTCCTAACCTTGGGAAAATCATATATTCTGATGCTGCTGGAGAAGTAATATATTCCGACCATAAATTGGCTTGACCACCCAAAACATGTTTCGCTTCCGTTGCTGTCATCGTTTCTACTACAGGATCAAAATCATAGACTTTATTTAAAGGTAAAAAAGCATTAAACGCTAATGGTTCTTCGTTTTGAGGTCCTTGATAAAAATTAAAATAACAATTTGACTCTGGTGTCATAATAACATCATGTCCTTGCTCAGTAGCTTCGATACCTCCTTTTGTTCCTCTCCAGCTCATAACTGTTGCTTCTGGAGCCAAACCGCCTTCCAGAATTTCATCCCAACCAATTACTTTTTTACCTTTAGAATTGATGTATTTCTCCATTCTTTTCACAAAGTAACTTTGTAATTCGTGTACATTTTTCAAACCTTCGTCATGCATTCTCTTTTGACAATGAGGGCATTTTTCCCAATTGGTTTTGGTAGCTTCATCACCTCCAATGTGAATGTATTTTGATGGAAATATTGTAATAACTTCATCAATTACATTTTGTAAAAATTCAAATGTCGATTCTTTTCCAGCACAATAAATATCGGTAATCGGCCAAACTCCACCCGATGGTACTCCAATTCTTTGATTGAAACAAGCTAATTCTGGATAAGCTGCAATAGCACTGCTTACGTGAGCTGGCATTTCGATTTCAGGAATGATTTGGACATTTTTTGCTGTTGCATATTTTACAATTTCTTTTAGTTCTTCTTGCGTCAAAAACCCTCCATAAGTTCCTTTTTCATCTGGATCAACCGTCAATCTAGCATTCCAACTGGTGTTTTCCTGATTGACTCTCCAAGCTCCTACTTCTGTTAATTTAGGATATTTTTTGATTTCAATTCGCCAACCTTGATCGTCCACCAAATGCAAGTGCAACACATTCATTTTTAGCATTGCCAAACGGTCTATCGTTTCTAAAACATACGATTTTTCAAAAAAATGACGGGACAAATCCAGCATCAAACCTCTCCATTGAAAACGAGGTTCATCAGTAATCGTTACATTTGGAACTTCCCATTTTACATTCGAAACAATTGATTTGCTTTCAATAGCTGTCGGTAATAATTGTCGAATACTTTCTAGTCCATAAATAAAACCCGCATTTTCTTTAGCAGTTACCACAATTCCTTTTGCAGTTACTTCTAATTTATACCCTTCTCTATTTAAGTTTTGATCGACTTTAAATTGGATGTAATTGCTTTTTGGAATTTTGGTTGCCAATTGTGGTTTCCATCCAGCAGCTGTTTCAAATTTGTTTAGCAAACCAGTTACAATTTCTTTTTGAGCATCTCCTTTTACTACAAACTTGGTGTTTTTAGAAAATTGAAATTTTCCTTCCTTAGCTACTACATTAGCAGGTTTAGGAATAATATTGATGTTATTTTGCGCACTTATTTCTTGACTAACAAAACTTGAAATTGTTAGTAAAACAAGGCCAATTATTATTTTAAAATTTTTCATTAATACTTATTTTAAACTTGGTTTAATTGTAAACTGATACTGATAGTTTTTATCTAAAAGTCGGTATTTTTCCATAGGCCAAGATTGCCAGCTGTCAATTCCGCCCACGCCCATTTGTTTCGAATCAATTTTCAAACTGGTCAAATCTCGTTCTTTGATATCAGCTGCATTTCGTTGGTGTTTTTCTAAACCATCGTCTAAATCTTCGGTCAACAAATGCAAGGCTGTAAAACTCAATAATTCATCCGATTGAATACTTAATTGCAACTTATCATTCGATAAATTCACCCATCGAACAGCCGTTCTATTGCCTGTTTCTTGCGGGCGGATATATGGATAATATTGCTCTGAAACCGTTTGATTGTAAACGCCAACAGCAGCACTATAATTTCGATCTATATAGTTTTCGTGTGGTCCTTTACCATAATAGTGCAGCCTATTAAAATCTTTTGGCAAGACCATTTCCATTCCAAATCGTGGTAACATTGGGACTTCTTTCGTTTTATCAATGTTCAATTTTTGTTGCACATTCAATTCTCCATTGCTATTGATTTCATATTCTAAAATCAATTCAGCCGAAACTTGAGGCAGTCTATAAATTGCTTTTACCACAACTACATTCTCTTTTGTAGTAGTAAAATTCCAACTCAATAAGGTCGGATTTTGCATCGCTTCTTTCCAAGGCAACAATTGATGCTGCAATCCTGCTCCAAAATCATTGTCATTTGGCGCACGCCAAAAATCAGGTCGCAATTGATAGCCTTCTTTTAAAATAGCTTGATTTTCGAAAGTATAATCCGAAATAAATCCTGTTTTTTTATCGAAAGTAATCTTGGTTTTATCGCTTTTGAATGTGATACTATTCGCAGTTTTATCAACGGAAATTTTTGCAATACCTTTTATTTTTACATCATTTTTCCAATTGCCTTTGTACGCTAATTGTTCAGTAGCTATTTCGAAATCTTTAGGCAAGAAAGGTTCTTCTTGTTTCAACTGATAACTTAAATTGATAAATGCTTCTTGAAATTTTTTCCCTTCTAAATGAATGGGTAAAACATAATTTTTAGACTCTTGTGGATTGACATCCAAAGTCTCAATAATTCCCGTACTATCTACAACACCATCCAAAACCAATTGCCATTGCAAACGTACATTAGACAAATCTTTGAAGAAAAATTCGTTAAAGACTTTTATACTTGTTGCGTCTTTATTTTCCCAAGAAGTGAGAATGTTTTGATATACTTTTCGCATTTCAAAAGCGTGTGGATGCGGTTGACGCTCTGGATTGAAAACACCATTATTGAGAAAATTATTATCGCTCGGAACATCTTTAGGTCCAAAATCGCCTCCATAGGCAAAAACCTTAGTTCCATCTTCTCTCGTTTTATACACCGATTGGTCAATCATATCCCAAATGAAACCACCTTGAAAATTTTTATGTGCTCGGAAAACATCCCAATAATCCTTGAAATTTCCCATCGAATTTCCCATTGCATGTGCATATTCACTCAAAATATAAGGACGCTCTGGATTTGGAGTAGCTGTAATATATTCTTCCATTGCTGTTGGTGCACTGTATTGCGGATTGATAATATCGGAATCCCAATCAAACTTCATACTTTTTCCATCCCAACCCGCATAAGAAGCTCTTTCATACTGAATGGGTCTTGAAGCATCTCTGTTTTTCAACCATAAATAAGCTCGGTAAAAATTATAGCCATTTCCGGCTTCATTTCCCATACTCCAAATAATAATAGACGGATGATTTTTGTCTCTTTCGACCATTCTCTGGATGCGTTGCAAATGAGCCAATTCCCAATCGGGTTTATTTCCCAGTGTTTTACTGAGCTCATAGCCCATTCCGTGCGATTCTAAATTGGCTTCATCAACCAAATAAATTCCATATTTATCACACAATTCATAGAAATATTCATCGTTAGGATAATGCGACATTCTAAGCGCATTGATATTATATTGTTTCAAAAGTTTAAGATCTTCTTCCATTCGAGCCTTTGAAATCGTCTGTCCAGTGGTCGGATCAGTTTCTTGACGGTTCACTCCTTTGATATAAACCGCTTGACCGTTTACTAAAAGTTGTCCTCCTTTGATTTCTATTTTTCGAAAGCCTACATTTTGCGGAATCACTTCAACAACATTGCCTTTTTTGTCTTTTAAAATAAAAACAACTTGGTATAAATTAGGTACTTCAGCACTCCATTTTTTTGGATTATTTACGGCAAAATCAAAGAATAATTTAGTATTTGCAAGGTTGATTTTTTGACTTTGGGTTACAACAATAGTTTCTCCTTCTTTCAATTGAACTTCTAAAGAATAATTGTCTTTTTTAGAAAATTCAGATAATTCGGCAGTTACTTTTAATGTTCCATTTACATAAGAAGCGTCTAAATCAGGTGTAATTTCAACATCTTTAATATGTACTTTGTTTCTAGCATACAAATAGCTTTCTCTAGTAATTCCGCTCATTCGCCAAAAATCTTGACATTCTAAATAGGAACCATCACTCCATTTCATCACTTTTAACGTAATGCAATTTTTTCCTGTTTTTAGAAAAGAGGTAATATCGAATTCTTGAGGTAATTTACCATCTTCGCCATAACCAACATATTGTCCATTTATCCAGACCGTAAGATTGGATTTGGCAGTTCCTATGTGCAGAAAAATTTGTTTCCCATCCCAATTTTTATCGATGGTAATTGCTCTTCTATAAACGCCTGTCGGATTGTATTTTGTTGGGACAAAAGGGGGATTTATAGCAATATATTTAGCAAAATCGTAGGTTGTATTGGTATAAATCGGATAACCATAACCGTTTACATCCCAATTGGCTGGAATTTTAAAATCATCCCAAGTTGTATCATTAAAATCACTTTTTTCAAATCCACTAGGCAAATCATTCGGACTTACTACATATTTAAATTTCCACAATCCATTGATGTCTAAATAATTTTCGGAAAGTTTCCAATCATTTTTGGCTAACAAAGCTTCATTTTCATACACAAAATAAGAAGCGTGCATTGGCTCTCTATCTTCGGCATTTATTTTTTCATTTTGCCAATACGGAATAGCTTCCTGCGCATTTGAAAATCCAATTGCAGCAAGTAAAAATGTAACTATGTAAAGTGTTTTTATCATCTAATTAATTCTTTATTTATCCCAAGTCATTTTGAATTTGGCATCTTCCATTCGGTTTCCTTTTTCATCATCACAAATCGCATAATTAAAACCAGAACGCAAACTATAACCTGCATGTTCTCCATTTTTATTCAAAGCAATAAAACCAACTTGTAAATACTCCATGTCTTTATGGTTTTTATGCTTGTTGTAAATTCGCTCTGTGATTTCTTTACAAGCTTCAAAAGGTGATTTTCCTTGACGCATTAATTCTACTACCATTGCACTTCCTGCTGTTCTAATAACAGCTTCTCCCAAACCTGTTGCTGCAGCTGCCCCTACTTCATTATCTAGAAAAAGACCCGCGCCGATGATTGGGGAGTCACCGACACGACCGTGCATTTTCCAAGCAGCACCACTTGTAGTACAACCACCTGCTAGATTTCCGTCTTCATCAATCATCAACATACTTATTGTATCGTGATTTTCGATATTAATAACGGGTTTGTATTTGGATTCTTCGAGCCATTTTTTCC
>WSSedL1CaDRAFT_10000452_pt1 | contig 29011 bp, 11 predicted proteins | sample WetSurSL1Cattail_FD_9464 | JGI IMG/M metagenome (IMG submission 9464)
CAAAACATAATGCAAAAAATATAATAAGAGCAAAAACTTTGGTTTTCATAATGGTTGATTGGCCTCCTTTTATTTTGGCGAATTTAAACAATATACTTACCGATGATTGCTTTTCGGGCATTCCTCCTTTAAGGCTTATAATGCCATATGTCGCAATTCAATTTTACTTCCGGAGATACTGGTAATTTCCAGGTTCAACTCTTTCCAGTTAGAGATGAAATCTGCCAACTGATCCGGCAGAAACCCGGTTTCTAAGTCTAATTGGGCATTGCCATTATTGAAGTTGCGCAAAAAAATATTGTCCACATTGGGAGTGGCCTTAAGGCGACGTTGTAATTGTTGTAAGTCCGAATAATTAATGCCGCTGACCATGAGTTGTAATGTCCGTTCACTATCCACCAATTGTTTCCCCAGTTGTTCGTTGAGAAAATCAACAGCTAGATTGCAGGCATTATTTAAAGCTTCTTGCAGCGCGACACTCTCATTGATATGGACGCCACGGGTAGTGAATGTTTGAGAAACCAAGGTTTGACCGGTATCAACCCTGCTTACGCTGATACTTAAATAGGCCTGTTCGGCATAGGCTCCATAACTTTTACTGATTAATTCACTTCTTATATTTCCGACGACAAGTATCTCAGCCTGGTTTTTGGAATTGACCACAGGAAATCCGGCATTTTTCATGCTTTGGACAATTTGGGTGGATACATTTAAGTTGGGTACTAAAACCATCAGCCGGGGTTTTCCGGCTCGTAATAAAGTGAGTTTTAAAGCATCAACGCTCTGTTTCAAAGCATCCTGCTTTACAGTGGCCCGGACCAACACTTTATAGTAACCGTCTTCGACCCACCCTTTTAAAACTTCCTGATGGGATACATAACCGCTGGTTCTGGCCTTGATTGTATCCTGGATTAATTCATAATTTTTGACGTCTGTTTCACTGGCGATAAGGGTGCCGACTACTTGATCCACTGCTTTGCGTAAGGCATCGGTAACAGCCATTTGTTCCGCTGCTAATTTATCATCATTTAATATTGGACTGGTTCCTTCGGTTTCGACAGTGACGCCTTCCTCGGCATCTGCGTGAGTCACGCTTGTTTTGAAATAAAAAGAAACCGCAAAGATTAAAATAACTATCCAAAGCCAATGGAATCTTCGGAAAGGCACTGAGAAAACCTCCTTAAAATAAACTCCAGAAAATCCTGGAAATATATCAATTAATTCGTGCTGTTTTTTATGTTTCCTGCTAGATAGGTTGAAATAACTATTATGACTTCTGACTATGATTGATGAACATGCGGCGGCATAAGAGACGTTTTCCAATGGTTATAAATTGGGATTTTAGTAAGATGAAGGGTTCCGGAAAGATGCCTTGGAATTCCGCGAGGATGGTTTGGGGTGAAAAGACAGCCACTTGATAATCACTTAACATATTTTGAAAATGAATTTCTTGCTCAGTCATGAATTCAGTTTAACCAATATTTTAGTGTTTATAAATTACTATTTTTTTATAAAATGATGAGGGAATATTCTATGCCAACTTTTAACCTTAAGCTGTTAAAAACATTTTTTACTCGGTGAAATTGACTTGTTAACCAATTCGTAACGATTGCCGCAAAGAAGTATCTTATTTCAGCGCTAAAATGAATCTATAATGAATCTATTAGGTTTTTTATCTTTTTTGTTACTATCGTAAGGTAGGGAAGACTACGTTGAGCAAAATTTTAATTATTGAAGATGAACTCAATATATCCAATCTTTTAAAATTGCATTTAGAACGGGAAGGTTATCAGGTCGCTCAAGTCTTTGACGGGTTAGCCGCCATGGATTCATTTTTAAAGCTGATGCCGGACTTGGTAATTTTGGACTTAATGCTGCCGGGTAAGAACGGATTGGACATTTGCAAGGAGATCCGGGAAAAATACGATACGTATATCCTCATGTTAACAGCCAAGCAAGAAGAGCTCGATAAGATACTCGGCCTGGAGCTTGGGGCGGATGATTATGTGATTAAGCCTTTTTCAATCCGGGAGTTGTTATCCCGGGTAAAGGTTTTGCTCCGGCGGCCTCATTTAAACAAGTCTGAGAAAGAGGCGGAGGAACAACCTTTGAGTTCAGGAGAGCTGGAACTGCGTCCCTCTCAAATGGAAGTAAGACTTGGCGGACGGCGGCTTTTACTGACCTCATTGGAATTTGATATTTTGTATTTTTTAATGCGCAATAAGGGAATTGTTTTTAAACGGGAACAATTGCTGGAGAAAATTTGGGGTGATGACAGCTATGTCTATGATCGCAGCATAGACCGAATTATCAGCCAGTTACGGAAGAAGATTGAAAGCAACCCGGCTAGTCCTAAAAAAATCGTAACTATCTGGGGAGTGGGGTATAAATTTGATGAAAATTCCTAAGGTACAATCCTTTGCCCGATTGGTGCTGGGCTATTTCCTCCTTTTGTCTTCAATGTATATGGTCCTCATTTTTTATGTTCATTTTGGGATTGTCCACAACATCGTATCCCATAATATCAAAGAAAAGCATGATATGCTCGTTTATTTCAAGAACTCAATCATTGAAGAGGAACAAAAAAATCCACAGTTCGATTTGAATGCCTATATAACCCAAGAGAATCGCTTATTTAACCGGCTAAAACTAGACTTTGTCACCAGAGACCGGATTGAGATTCGCAGTGCCGACCATAAAAAAATTATGCGGGTCGCTTTGCCGGATCGCGACGGTCGTACCGCGGTTGCCATTAAAATAAATTTGAAGCAAACTTCGGGGTATTTGGTTTTATACTCGGCGGAATTGAATCGGATTAATGCCGGAGCCCGCAACTTAACTATTTTTATTTTGGCTACGGTGTTACCTTCACTATTGGTTGGATTCTTTATTTTTCGACGGGTATACCGGCGTTCCAGCCATTTAGTGGGCGCAGTGGAACGGATTTCCCGGGGAGATTATCATACTCGAGTCGGTCTTTCCGGGAATGACGAATATACTCTTATCGGGCAGGCTTTTAATGATATGGCGGCTTCCATTGAGAAGTCAACCGAGAAGTTAAAAGCAATCGATGAGCAAAGGCGCAAATTTATTGCCGATATCTCTCATGAACTGGCGACTCCGCTCACTTCGATCCAGGGTTTTGTGGAAACCCTACAAATGCAGGAACTTAAATTAAGCATCGCTGAGCAACAGGGCTATCTAAAAATCGTTTGGGAAGAAACCGAAAGATTGTCTTATCTGGTTAAGGACCTCCTGGAATTAGCACGTATCGATGCCGGTACCATGACCTTGATGCGGGATCGGATCATATGTGAACAATTTCTGCTGGAATTTGCCAAACGCAATTCATTACGGCTTAAAGAGAAACAAGTGGAGTTGCAATGGATAGTTGAACCCGGCTTATGGATATATGCCGACTACCGTCGTTTAGAACAGATCTTTCAAAATTTACTGGACAATGCCCTTAAACATTCGGAACAACTCCATCAAGTAACGGTTACTTTTAGTGAGACGCCGGAATATAGCCGGGTTTCTTTTACCGATGACGGGTCGGGTATCCCGTCCCAACATTTGGAGCGGGTCTTTGATTCGTTTTACAAGGTGGTCAAGCGGCCTGAACAGAGCAGTAGTTTTAATTCCAATGGGTTGGGCTTATCGATTGTTAAAAGGTTGGTCGAACTACATGGTGGGACAATCCAGGTTGAGAGTCAGTTGGGAGTTGGCACCACCTTTGTTTTAATCTTTCCCAAAACGAATCCGGAGGACCATTTCGCTGAGAGGAATTAATTAAATTACGCCGAATAGTAATACTATGAACTTAACCTGAATCCGGCAAGTAACTTCATTAATTAATTCACGTTAAATAAGACTTGCCGGATTCAGACAATAAACCCGATCCGGCCAATTTTATCGTGTTACAGCGGGAAAATTGCAATGTACTTGCCGGAACAAGGTTTAAACGGTCAAGAATAGGGGCCGTTTTTTGTTAGCTCGTCTTAAATTTACTGAAAAATCTATTGACAAACAATAGAATCCATATTAAAATTTAACTAGGTTAAATGATTTTTTGAGGCAAATAAATGGGCTTGGGTTATACTATCGAATGAAACAGGAGGCTGATGAAAATGAAGAAATGGCAATGTTCAGTATGTGGTTACATTTATGACCCGGCAGTTGGTGATCCGGAGAACGGGATTGCAGCGGGAGTTGATTTTGAAGATTTGCCGGATAGTTGGGTTTGCCCGGAGTGTGGTGTGGCTAAGGATATGTTTGAACCGGTCGATTGAGGAGATGATGCAATGGAGACCTATGAATTAGCTCAAAATGTCTGGTGGGTCGGCGCGGAGGATCCGGATTTGCGGGTTTTCGACATCATCATGCGCGCCGAACACGGGACAAGTTATAATTCTTATATCGTAAAAGGCAGCCAAGCAATCGCGGTCATCGAGACTGTAAAGGGAAGATTTCTTCAGGAATTCATTGAACGGGTTAGCGGAGTAATTGATCCGGGCCAGATTAATTATATTGTCTTAAACCATATGGAACCGGATCATTCGGGCGCCATCGGTGAGTTGTTAAAGATAGCTCCTCACGCGAAAGTAGTAGTCTCTAAAACTGGCGAACATTTTATCAAAAATATTTTGAATTATGAGCCGGATTTGATGAAGGTCGGCGATGGAGACAGTATTGATCTCGGGGGCAAGACATTGCAGTTTATCTCGGCGCCTTTTCTGCATTGGCCGGACAGTATGTTTACATATTTAAAGGAAGATCAAATATTATTTGATTGTGATGTTTTGGGGGCACATTACGCCGATCCAATGGTCTTTGGCGATTTCTCCACCGACTATTTTAACAATTTCAAATATTATTATGATCATATCATGAGGCCATTTAAACGCTATGTAATCCAGGCCGTGGATAAGTTGACGAATTACCCTCTGAAAGTAGTGGCTCCGGGGCATGGGCCGGTGCTCCGGAAAGATATTCAGAAGTATATCGCTTATTACCGAGAATGGAGTCTTGCCAATCCGGAGCAGAAACGGGCCATTATCGCCTTTGTCAGCGCTTACGGCAATACTGAATTGCTGGCTGAGAAACTGGCAGAGGGGGTCCGTCTCAGTGGCGCCGTAGCGGAGGTTTACGACCTGCAAAAGACCACTCCGGCGGAGTTATTGGAAAAGGTGGAGGGTTCCAAAGGACTGATGGTCGGTTCACCAACTATCAACGGCGATGCGGTTAAGCCGGTTCATGATTTACTTAGCAGTTTGGCCACCATCAATCTCAAGGGTAAATTGGGAGCTGCTTTCGGTTCTTACGGCTGGAGTGGAGAGGCTGTCCCGATCCTGGAGGGCCGGATGGCCGGGATCAAGTTTAAGGTGATAAATTCAACGGTGAAGCCGGTGCTGATTCCAACCGAAGCCGACCTTGCGAATGCGGTGGAATTTGGTAAGGCTTTCGGCAAGGCAATTTTAGGGTAAGATAAAACAATAAAAAAGCGTTATTGGAAATTAGGTAATCGTTTCTTGACAAAATAACAGTTAATATTCATAATTAGACCAATAACCAATAACCAATTACTTATGCATACCTAGATAAACATCGCTACTTTGGACTGGACGGCGTTTTTGAGGAATACGTCAACACCCGCAATTTCTAGTTGTTTGTAAGGGATTAGCTCTTCTTTGGTAATCCCGAGCAATTTTAATGAGGCTTCGCAAGCGATAAAGCGGATGTTACGGTCCATCGCCATTTTAAATAAATCGGCGGCTGTCTGGCCGTCTTTTTGGCGGATTAATTTTTTCATGAGCCAAGGTCCGATGCCTAAAAAGTTCATTTTGGAGAGCCCGATCCGGTCAACACCTAAAGGCATCATCCATTTAAATAAGTTCTCCAGAAAGAGCTCACGCTTGATTACCTTTGTGCGTAACAGATTCATACCCCAAAAGGTAAAAAAGATGGTTACCTCCATGCCCTCCCCGGCAGCCCCGTTGGCCAGGGTTAAGGCGGCCATAGCTTTATCAAAATCACCGCTAAAAAGGATTAAGCTAAATTTTTCCGGTTGCGCCATTTGTGTTTCTCCCAAAATGCGCTGTCAAGCGCAATTAATGGTAGTATAACCGGTTTTGGCGGCACTAATCTGGAAGTTACTTATCATGGGATATAAATTTTGGGAGACTAAAAAACCTCTAGAATTACAAAATTAAATAAAGGCTGGTGCTTGTGAATGCCGTTGGCCAATTGCTTAAATATGTGCCCGACGATTGGAATTACCTCTGTGGAAACATTTAGAAAACTGACGCTCGCCGACAAACCGAATATCGACCGCTTATTGGACTCCTTACAATCGGAAACCTCCGATTTGACCTTTACCAATCTTTGGATGTGGCAGTACAGTTATGGACTGCAAGTGTTTTATCATCCGAGTTTGGATTTTTGGTTTTTATGGTGCAGTCCACCTAACTGGAATAAGTTTTTTTTGCCGCCCATCGGCGATTGGTCCAATTCTGAGAAGGTTAAAGCTGCTTTAGGCTTTATGGAGGAATGGGCAGTAGCGGAAAAATTTCCGTTTATGATGCGGCGGACCCCCAAACGTTTGGTGGAAGCGCTGCAGAAGGCTGAACCTACTCTCAAGGCCAATGAAGATCGCAATACCGCCGACTATGTATACCGGTCCGATGAACTGATTTCACTGGCCGGCCGCAAGTTTCACGGCAAACGCAATCATTTGAACCAATTTTTGCGGAAGTACCAATGGGAATACGTGCCGATGGATGCAGTGCTTGCCAGGGAATGTTTAAATTTGGAAAGTGAATGGTTTAATCTGAAACATGGCAATTTGGAGGAGTTGTCGGAGGAAGATCAAGCCATGGCAATGTTATTGGGAAATTTTGAAGCATTAAAAGTCATCGGCGGGATCGTCAAGGTGGATGGCAATATCGCCGCTTTGGCGGTGGGCGAGAAATTGAATGCCCATACCGCGGTGATCCATATCGAAAAAGCCAATACCGAGTTTGATGGGATGTATCCCGCTATCAATCAACAATTTGCCGCCAATTGCTGGTCTGCTTATGAATTTATCAACCGCGAAGAGGATATGGGGCTCGAAGGGCTGCGCAAGGCTAAATTATCGTATAACCCGGTGTTGATGGTTGATAAGTATAGTGTGAGCAGGTAGGTAGAGCAGGACAAGTTATGATTAGTGTAAAGACCGCTGGTAGACCTGGCGGTCTTTTTTTATGTGTGCGTCCAGCGAAGCTGGACCATACTTGCTGGTGAAAGTCCGGCACGGGTAATTGCCAAGAAGCCCGTTAGCAAATCCCGGTGCTTCACAGTAATGTGGGGTATTGAGCGGGAGGATAAAGTACCTGCCTAAACAGCAGAGCGAGCGAAAATGCAGACCGTAACATAAAGTGAATTCTGCCGCATCGACAAAAAGGGCTCTGGTATACAGAGGAAAAAGGGGAAGCCGAGCCTTGGCATAATAGGCGAAGGCCATGGAAAATGGGAAGAGCTTGGAGAGTATCGAAGATACAAACACCATTGAAGAACCCCCCGGTGTAGAGGAAACGGTATGTATTGAAAGTGTGGTTCGGAACTGGAGAGACCCTACTTTGCACAGTAAAAGCTGTAAAGAAGTTTCATATAAGCTGAGGAAGCGAAATTGTAACTTGCAAAGAGGGAGTCGGAGGAGTCCATATTACCAATAATTTTGTAGGCAACAAAACTACAAATAGGAAAGGGACTCTACTTTATTCAAGTTTACCGACGGAGGTAAGAGCGAGTGAATGCCCAAAAGGCTAATAACACCATTGAAAAAGTTTAAGAACTTCAGAGGAAACTATACCTGGCAGCCAAGCTAAACAGTAAGCGGAAGTTTCATGCTCTCTATGACAAAGTATACCGTAAAGATATACTCATAGAAGCATGGAAGAGAGTCAAAGCCAATGGTGGAGCAGGAGGTATTGATGGAATATCAATACCACCCCAAACCGGTCAGAAGGACATACATTCCAAAAGGGAATGGAGAACAGAGACCGTTAGGCATACCCATTATCAAAGACAGGGTCATCCAGATGGCGGTAAAGATAATTATCGAACCGTTATTCGAAGCAGACTTCAAAGAAAGTTCCTATGGATTTCGACCTAAAAGGAGCGCCCATCAAGCCTTGGACAGAATCCGGAAGGATACTGCCAAGAAGGGTTGGTGGATAGTGGATGCGGATATCAAGGGCTATTTCAATAATATCAACCATGAAAAGCTAATACTTATGGTAAAACAAAGGATATCCGATCGAAGAATCCTGAAATTGATATGGAAATGGTTAAAGGCCGGAGTAATGGAAGAAGGAATAAAGGTGAAAAGCGAGATAGGAAGCCCCCAAGGCGGAGTAATATCACCACATTTGGCTAATATTTATCTTCACTACCTGGACTGTAAATGGGAATACCACTACCAACATCTTGGTAGGCTCATCAGGTATTGCGACGATTTTGTAGTAATCTGTAGGACAAAGGAAGAAGCGGAGCATGCCTTAAAGGCAGTAAAATCCATCATAGAAAGGCTTGAATTGAAACTGCATCCTAATAAAACGAAGTTAGTGGGCATGTGGGATGGAAAAGAGGGGTTTGATTTTCTAGGATTTCATCATCGAAGGAAACAGACGGAAACATCAAAAGGACAGATATTTAATGAGACGCATCAATTTCCATCCGTGAAGGCCATGCAAAAGATGAGGGATAACATCAAAGCGGTATTTGCCAGAAGGTCGGCTTTACTGCTGGATGTACAGAAAATGATAGGAATTCTGAATCCCAAGATTATTGGGATGAGAAATTACTATGGCCTAAGGAATGCAGGAAAACAACTTAACAAGATGGATTGGTATATCATAAAGAGATTTACTCTATGGTATAACTACAAAACACAGAACAAAAGGCGATATGCTCATGTTTCAAAGGTCAGAAAGATTATTTATGAAAACGGATTAAAGAAACTTGCAATCTAGCGAATGCTGAAGGAAGAAGAATATCGGAAAGCCGTGTGCGGGAAAATCGCATGCACGGTTTGATGAAGGGGAAGGTGGGAATTTAAATTTTCCCACCAACCTACTCTACCTTTTATGGTATTATTTTTGAATTCATTTTTATATTAATAATTTATCAACTATTTATTAAATAATTATTGTATTTATTAAATAAACTATAAAAATAATTTAAACAATGTTCAGTTTTGTTGGAGGATAAAAAATTACTATGGAGAATATTACCAAAAATTTGAAAATTTGTTTTTAGGGAGTGAGTTACTTGCTATGTAATCAAAGGAACATTGCTCATATTGACTTGGCTGATGATGAGGGCCGGGTTTTTTTATTGCATCCGTTAAAATTCGACAAATTTTATAATATTTAGACAATTTATTTTTGAGGGGGGCTCGTAGACAAATGCAGATACAAAGAATGGGATTGTTAGGGTTGATTCTATTATTAATGTTCATCTCCGGTAAGGTTTTTTCGATAGTCACTCCTGAATACATGATTAGCGGGCAAATATTCGGTGCTGACGGTAAAGCACCAATCTTATCCCATGTCCATTTAACGGTTATCAATGAAACCTATCGCAATCAGGTTCAATTGGTTAAGGCGAATCCGGATGGTCAATTTGTAATGAAAATAAAGAATGCCGGATTATATAACCTTTGGATAGGCGCAGTGAACCATGAATCCTTGAGGATTCCTATGGTTGTCACCAAAAATGATCAAAAAATAACTTTAAAGATCAACTTAAAACAACTTCCACTTAAAAATACATTGGATGAAATACGGATACTCGGAGATTGGTACAATTTTGATAACCGTAAAATGGAAATCATGCAACGGAATGATGACGGGAGCTATTTATATAAGGGCAATGCGAATTCAAATGCTGTAACTTATCAACTCATGGGAGTGGTTGATGATCAGCTGGTCCCGGGAACAATGGCCGATGCTTATGATTATGACAATAATCTAGGTTACCGTTCCATTTTAAAGGTTAAACCGGGGCCCTTTGAAATAATCTTTAAACCTTCCAGTTTACCGCGAATCGTCGGAAAGGACTTGCCAAAGGTAAGTTTTGATAAAACTCACGTTCAACTTGAACAGATATTTAATCTTACAAAGCAATACGAGCAAAAAGCCGCCGAGAGTAAAAATGGGCTTGCTTCGACTTCCGATTTGGATGAATTGAATATAGCGCTAGAGAAGGATATCCATAATGGAAAAAATTTGTTGATCCGCCAATTTTCAGCCGTATATCTCATTGAGCTTCTGTCACTGAATCGTAAACCGGTTCATTCCGATCTTGGCCTGGACATCATAAATATCATGCCTGCCAATTCCGCATTTTGGGGCATTGAACCCAATACTGCAGTGATTGTGGGTTATAGCTTGCTCAATGAATTCCCAGATTTATTGAAGCAATTTTCAGAACTCAATCCCGATCCCAAAGTGAGGGCTAAAGCTTTGATAGCCATTGCCAATCAAGCTAAGTCTTCCGGGGATGCCCAAAAGGTCAATCAAATTTATACTGAGTTGGTTAAAGACTATGGAAGTATCAAAGAAATTCAATATGAATTGTCCATGCTTAATCCCAATAGACGAATTGATAAAGATAAACCGGTCCCTGTTTTTTCAGTGAAGTTGTTGGGAAGCGGTGAAACAGTATCCAATCAAAGCTTGCTTGGAAAGTACTATTTATTGGACTTTTGGGCTACTTGGTGTGGAAGATGCCGGAAAGAAATGTCCTTTTTACATGATGCCTACGAGAAGTATCATGAGAAGGGTTTTGAAATCTTGAGTTTATCACTGGATGACAAACCTGCCGATGTGGACAAGTTCCGGAATGGTCAATGGAAGATGCCCTGGCTGCATAGTTTTGTCGAAGAAGGTTTTGACAGTCAACTGATGCGGGATTTCGAAGCGAAAGGTTTGCCTAAAATGATTTTCATCGGTCCTGACGGCAAAATCATAGCTTCGGATTGGGATTTACAGGCTCAAAACCTGGAAAAGACAATTAGTAAGTACCTGGAAAATCCATAAAATTGGGTTATTTTATGATTTTTGTCCTAAAAAAAAGAATCGTAGATAGGATTAACATGATTTGCAGGATTCAAGATAAGAATGGGTTTTTAATAAAAACCAATGATATAAATTATGGGTGAATTATACCTATTAATTTACTTATTTTGAATTTTGGATTTGGTGAAATAAGGGGGAATCAATATGCGAAAGAATCTTGTCATTATTTTGGGAGTAAGTGCACTTCTCCTAATGACTATCTTTCATTTAGCACTGGCTGATAATACGGAAATTAATTCGCTTGATGCCAAACTTGAAAAATACAGCAAAAGCAAAGAACTCTCCGGGTTAAGAACGGAGAACAGCCGGACGTTTTTGGAGAAAGACGGACGTAGAACAGTGATCCTAGCCAATGAACCCCTTAATTACCAAGGTGATGACGGTAAACTATATCCGGTTGATTTGAATCTTGCTTCCGATAAGGCAATTAAAAATGATACTTTTGGCAAAAATAGATTTCGGCATAAATCATTGAAAAATACCATCAAAATGAATTTTGCCGAAAAGTCAGCTGACGGATTGATAGTGAAGCAAGGTAATCACCAGATCAATTTCACGCTGAAACATAAATACAATCGTGTGGGTAAAATCACCAAGAATAAAATACGTTATGGTAAAGTTTTTGATAATTGCGATCTGCAATATACCGTATTGCGAGGCCGGGTCAAGGAAGACTTGATATTTACCAGCGTTCCCACGACAGCGATTATTAGCTATAAAGTTGAATTTCCGGGGCTGCGGCCGCAAAATGGCAAGTGGGATAGGGTTAATCTGGTAAACCAGGATGGAAAAATAATTTTCCGGATACTTCCCTCTTTCATGTACGAAGAAGGAAATGAGGATGAATATCAAAAGATCGATACTCGGTTTCACTATGAAAAAGATCAACTCTACTGTGACTTGATTTTGGATATGAAATGGCTGAAAAGTAAAAAACGGAAGTACCCGGTAGTGGTGGATCCGACTACGGTAAGTTCAGCCATGAATATGATGTATGGCGACACCGGTGATGATTCTAAATTAAGAATGCAACTTGATTACCCGGAGCGCCATAGCGCGGTTACTGCCGAAGTGAGTGTGGATGGAGAAAAATATCATGGCCATCTAGGAGATAATGACTATGGTTGGGCTTATTTTATGGATGCCTCAACCGGCTATAAATATTTTGATTTCCATCAGACCAATGATTATTCTAATCAATGTACCTTAACGGCTGATCAATTGACCCCCGGGCATACCTATGAGATTGGGGTTTACGGAGGAAACGGCAAACGATTCATGGGAAGCAGAAATTACGGAACTGCCTGGGCAAGACTTACTTACGGAAGCCTTGACGGCAACGATCCTAACGATACGGCTCTTCATTTAATTAACCCCAGCGAAATACCGTACTTTGCCCAAGGGTATAACACCGGTATTGGAGGAACCTCGGAAAATGTCATTCAAAAAGAAATCAAGATTGTATACCCTCAAGAAGTCAGCATTAAATTTTCCGCAGATATTCCCTACTCCGGCGCAACAGGGCCAAGCTGTGTAATTAGGGATGCTGATACGGGCGGAGCAATCAGAATATTAACGCCTGCTAATTCAGGCAATACAGTGACTCAACATTTAGAGGCCGGTCATTATTACCTGGAACTGACGCCCCAATATTATAATAATCAGTGGTATCATTGTAACGCGGTATTTCGTTTCCCCTATCTGACTAAAAATTATGAAAACCAAATTATTATCAGTACCAATCCGGGTTATATCGACAGCTCTTTTCGGGTGCCGAAAGCCGGTAATTTTGTCATTGAATACTGTACCCTTCAAAACGGCTCTCCCAGTTATCAATACTTACCGAGAATGGTTCTTTATAAAGACAGCACTCCTACGGCTATCAATGAAACATTCGACTTGGTGGCCTTTAACCGGATTGACGGCGGTAAAATAGTAACCCTTGAGGCGGGACAGGATTACCGGCTTTTTTTATGCAGGGGCCGAAACGGCAATACCGGCTGGGGATCCATCACTTCGGAAACCAGGGTGTATATTCCCCGGAACACCATGGAGAACCATGTCACCAATTTACAGATTGTCGATGTTGCAGGAAAGGCGGTTGGAAATAAGGCGGGCTGCAATGATTATATTCAATTTCAATATAATGATACGGAAAGCAATCCGCTGACCGAATACAACCTGAAAGTCTTTGACGGCTCGACCACCAAGACTTTTACCTTTCATAATTTGAACATTGCGCCGGGAACGGTGACAGTGCCGGTTGCATTGGAGGACTTGGGGTTTACAACCGGGGCCAATGTTACATACCAAATCGAGGGATCCTGGGATGGATTCGACCAAAGCGATTCCTCCAGTGATACTCCATCGTTTGTCCTGGATATGGACAAGCCTGGGGTTGCGATAGACAGTACTAATAGCAAAGCCAAACAGGATAATACCATTGTATTGCAATTTAACTCCAAGGATGCGACCACTGATATTCAGACTCAAAACATCAGTTGGACCGCTTATACCGCCAGCGGCCAGCAACAGGGCAGCAGCGGAAGCTTGGCAGCCACTGCTGCCAGCTATACAATTAGTGAATTGCCGGCCAACGCCAGGGTGCTGGTGACGGTTGCTGCGACCGATGCGGCGGGCAATACGGGATCGATGCAACAAACGTTTTATACCTACCCGAAAACCGCATTGTTAATGGCCCCGGTTGCTAAAATCACCGGAAATAGCGGCAGCGGGTATCGGGCCGATCTGAAGGTTAAAAAAACGGCGGCTTCCTATTATCGGGTGCAGCGTTTCTTGAAGCAAGGGGCTGAACTTGTGGCGGACTATGATTCCGGGTATATTGACAGCAACTCCCTTTCATTAATGAAGGCGGGGCCGCCTTATGTCAGTATCACCAGCCCATGGAGCGACAGTTCCGTTGCCCAGCCGGCTACCATCAACATCACAGCCGCAGCAGGAGATGTTGATGGTACAGTTACCAAGGTGGAGTTTTATGCCGACTCAACCTTTTTGGGTTCGGCCAGTGGCAGCCCTTATAGTTGTACTTGGAAAAATGTTCCCGCCGGAACTTATAGTTTAACCGCCAAAGCCACTGATAATGATGGGCTTACCACCACCTCGGCTCCTATCAGTGTAACGGTGAGCAACAATGCGCCAACCATCAGCATTGCCAATCAAGTAACCGGAACCGCCGGGGCCAGCGATAGCGGCACCGGCAATTCAGGCACCGTGACAGTGAATGCCACAGCCGGTGACAGTGACGGTTCCATTGCCAAGGTTGATTTTTATGTGGATGGCAGCAAAATAGGCACTGATAACAGCAGTCCCTATAGCATAAGTTTTTCCTGGACCTATGGGTGCAATTCTAGCCATAAGATAACGGCGGTGGCGACGGATAATAATGGGGGTACCGCTACTTCGGATTCAGTTTATGTTACATATAATCAAAATTGTCATACGGAATATAGATCGGAAAACCATCCATATTATGCTGAAGAATGTGAAGAATATTGCAAACTTAGAATTTTTGGGGATTGTGTGGACCATGGTACTCGCTGCTGGCAAGTTTTGAGGGATAACTGGGTCCAAGTCCCCTATCAAGTCTGTGACTATAGTTTCACCATCATTAACGGTACAACCACGGTCACTCCGACTCCCACTCCCACTCCGGGTGTTGAACCCAGTGAACCAACAGTCAGTACAGAGGATTGTTACCTCATCCCCGATCGGCCGGCTCAGAAGCATCAAAGCTATGTCTATAGAATCTGGACTAAAAATGGCGATCATGAAGTGTGTTCCGGAGACTATCAGCTTGATGTGGTCAATAATGCGCCGGATGTTGTTTCGATTCAGCCTGTAGCAGGCGTAACCTGTTATTCCAACGGGATTATCAAGCTGGTTCCCCAAATCCGCGACCTTGACGGGGATACCGTTTATTTCACCTATTCGTTAAGCGGACCCGATATATCTAGTCCCGTTACCACAACCAATGGGGAATGCGCTTTCGGCAGCAGCAGTTCTCCGTTACAAAACGGCGCTTATACCTGGACGGTAAGCTTTATGGACAATTACGGCGGTAGCGGTTCGGTCAGCGGAACCATCCAAGTAGATAAAAGCTTGCCGTCGGCAATTCTCGCCATTAATGACGGAAGTATGTATACATACAACAATGTAGTGAACTTGTCGATCACGAATGCGACTTCCGATGTTACCAAGATCCGACTATCCAATGACGGCAGTAATTGGCAGGAGTTCAGCGGCGGGAATCAGACCATCGGTAGTTGGGATCTGGGAACGGGTGACGGGAAAAAGACCATATATCTGCAAGCTTATAATCAATATGGCAGTTGGGGTCCATCCGCGCCGATGCAAAGCCAAATCATTTTGGATACGGTTGCTCCTTCGGTGGATGATTTTAAATTCTTGAGTAACGAAGGCGGCGCCGACCAGGTGTACTTTAGCTGGCAGGGCGGAAGCGACAGCGGCGGCAGCGGAATCAATAGCGCCCGGCTCGAACAATGGAATGAATTAACCGGCAGTTGGAAGTTGCTGCAGGATAATTACAAAGAACAGGCTGTTACCATAACTGCCGATGGATGCGATACTCCGGTGAGATTCCGTATCCGGCTTACTGATAATGCTGGTAATAGTTCCGGCTGGAAGGAAGCGCTCGCTTATACCAAGGCTAGCCAGGGAAATATCGATTTAGCTAATACCACTAGCGGATATAACAGCAGTGACGGCCATTATATCGACCTTAAACTAAAACTGGCCGACGGAGCTAAGAAATATGCCGTGCTTTGCCAGCCGGAAAATGGCACTGGTTTTACAACATTAGTTGATGCTGGGAGCCTTGCATGCCACTTGACCGGATTGCTTGGCCATGGCCAATACAGCTTTACGGTGCTAACCTATAACAGCAATAACGAGATCACGGAAGGCAGTACCGGTACCGTCAAAGTTCAAAACACTTCTTCGGAACCCTTGTCCGGGATTGGTCCAGTTGGTCTCGTCCAGCAGAATCAAAATAATACGATTCGTTATACATTTGATAAAACCCCCTATGATGTGGATGGCGATACTTTAAATGTAACCTACTTCTTGAGCAGGGACGGCAAAAATTATACTTCTTCAACAAGTTCCATTTTGTCACAACTGGCGGACGGCACCTATTGGTGGTACGCCACGGTTGAAGACGGTTATGGGGGAAAAATTCAGACCGACCCGGTCAGCTTCGCCGTAGATACCACCGCTCCGGTAATTACCGTGGATAATACTTCCAGTGCCTGGGCACGGGAACAAAAAGTAAATATCCAGGCCGAAGATAGCGGCAGCGGCCTGGCGAGCTTACAGTATAAAATTAATGAAGGTACCCTTGTAAATTATAGCGGGGAATTGGATATTACCACTCAAGGCACAAATTACCTGACCGTCGTGGCTACCGATAAAGCTGGTAATACCAGTACCTACGCATATATTTATTTCATCGACAACACCCCGCCCAGCGGCGGCAGTTTCCAATGGAAAACAGCGACTAAAACCGATGGGACGGGGCTGGCCGGCAGTGATCAGATCCCGGCCCAGTGGACGGCGGATGACCCGGAGACCGGTATTGCTCAATTTAAATATGCCTGGTCCAGCAGTTCCAACTACGATCCAAATAACTTACAGACTTTATTGTTGCTTGATCAGCAAAGCACCTTTAATAACACTTTCGGCGGAACATTTGTTGACGGTCAAACTTACTATCTGCATATTATTCCGGAGAACTATCTGGGGATGCAGGGGCCGGTTATCGACAGTCCGCAGCTGTTATATGATCATACTGCCCCTACTGTAGCGATTAACAGTCTCTCCGGCGGAAAATATTTCAGCAGCCAATATTTCCTGACCGGAATCGAAAAGTTAGGAGTTGATTTGAGCACATCCGATCCGGATACCGGAGTGTCACTGACCCAGTATGCGCTCATCCAAAAGATTACTGGAGAAGAAATTACCTGGTATAAGTCTCTGGAGGACTTAAAAACCAATACGAAAGATAGTATCGTTCAAGGTCAGATTTATTATCTGGCGATCCAAGTTGCAAATGGCACGGGGTTAACGGCTGTGGCCTATTCTGATCCTTTGATAATCGACACGACAGTGCCTGAGATAACTATTACGACCCAGTCCGAGCAATACGATACCCATAGTTTTACCGGTGAAATTAAGGCCAGTGATAATAATACCATGGTCAACAAGGTTGAATATTGTATTGGAAGCGCGCCGGGGAAGGCCGATCTCTCAAACGGTCTTTCCGGAGCTGATGAAAACGGATGGTTTACCGTAAATTATCCGGCGGAGACGCTTCAAGTCCACCAGTACGCCAGTATCCCACTAGGTACCGAATATTATTTCACCGTCAAGGCGACAAACGTCGCCGGACTTACTGGAACCAAGTCCAGCAACGGCACGGTGGTCACTAGCTCCAGTGTGATTGCTCCAATGGTAACGGATGACGGTACTTATGCTTCAGAAGCAAACAAGCTTCACTTTTCATGGGAGTTTACCAATAGTGTGAAGTCCATCAAGGGGTATGAATATCGGGTGCGCTCTGGAGCCGGGGCCGTTCTTGATTGGCAATTCTATGACGGCGCAGGAGCGGTTTCCTTGATAATACCCAATTTAACATTGGTTAACAGTACAGTGTACTATTGCGATGTCCGGGCTCGCTATGATGACGGCTACTCCGACATTGGAAGCAGCGATGGGATTATTAGTGATTTTACTTCCCCGGTTATTAATAACTTAACAGTTCCCAATTTTTCCGATGGAAGCGGCATTACTTTAACCTGGAACGCCGGCGATCTGGAATCGGGAGTTCAATGCCAGTTAGCTTTAGGCACTAGTCCCGGTACAGCTGACGTTACCAATGGATGGGTGCAGGTAGGCGGCTTGAAGACATTTAAACTGAATCAGGACAGTAATGGAACGCTCATTCAATTTGTTAGCGGTCAAAAATATTATGCAAACTTAATGGTAATCAACGGGGCCGGCTTAACGGTGGAGAAGAATAGTCAGATACCGGTTATCGTTGATTTAACAGCCCCGCCTGTACCAGTGGTCCTCGATGAAGGCAAATATTCCAATCATAATGACAGACTGCGGGCGAGTTGGAAGTGGAGCAAGATCGACCCGGAATCTGGAATTAGTGAATATCAATATACCATTACGGAAAAACGCTCCTTGGACGGCGATGAGGTCTGGATTTCAAATGGACTTAACAAAGAATTGGAAGTATCGGAAGTTACCGTCGATGGGACCTCTTACCCATTAGAACTTGACAATGAACAAACCTATTACATTGCAGTCAAGGCCATTAATAAGGCTGGAACGGCGAACGTAGGATTTAGCGACGGTATTCTGATTGATACTACAAAACCCGATCCGCCCGTAGTCGTCGATTTCGGTGATTATTCATTATCAGCCACTACTTTACAGGCGACCATGAAGTCCAGCGACGCCCAATCCGGGGTCGCCGGGTATCAACTTTCGCTGGGAACTTTGGATAATCCGCAAGCAATCATCGATCATCAAAGTGTTTTAAGCGCGGATGGCGGTGTGGCAGATTTTAACCGTAGTGATTTGTCACTCCAGGAAGGCGAAATATACTTTTTTACCATCTCTGCCACAGATAATGCTGGTAATATTTCAATGGAGTCGATGAGCGACGGGATCATGATTGACACTAAGTCACCTAAGATTACCAAGATAACAACCCCTGGAAGATACCTGTCGGATCCGACTCAATTGAGTTTCAACTGGGATCTAACGGATATGCTCTCCGGATTGGCGGCATTGAAATATGCCATTGGCAATAATCCGAGCGGCAGTAGTTTGACCTGGAAGAATGCCGATTTATCGGGTTCGATGAGCCTGAGCGGACTCAATTTGAGTGATGGCAAGACCTACTATATTTATATGAAAGCTCAAAGTGTGGCCCAGAACGAATTATCACCGGATCTTTGGTCGGATACCTCCTGTTCCGAGCCCATCACCATTGATACCACTGCACCGGAAGTCATTAATATTACTACACCGCTCGACGGACAAAATTCCCGGCATTTTCTACTGCAATGGGAAGCTCAGGATGCTGTTTCCGGAATCAGCGAATATCGTTACGCCATCGGCAGCACTCGGGGCGGAACTGATGTAACGGGAAGCTGGATTTGTTTGGTAACCAATAAAACCAGTATCAGTTTTTACCGGGATGATTTCCCGCTCACTCAGAGCAAACAATATTATATCTCGGTAACGGCCAAAAATGGGGCTGGACTGTGGTCGGAAGTATATAAATCCAATGCCATTGTGGTTGACTTAACACCGCCGGTGATTACTCAAGTGGATTATCCTTCAGTATACCTGCGTTCCCGAAATGCCATTACCGGGATCGTATGGTCAGTGAATGATCCGGAGACCGGGATTCAAGGCTACCGGATTCAGGCGGTGTTGATAAAAGACGGCCGGAGTTTAGACGGGGCAGTCACTTTAACCAGTCAGACCGCGGGAATAGTTAACCTGACCGGCCTCAACCTGGAAGAAGGAAAAACCTACTATATCGCCATGCAATTTGAGAATGGAGTGGGCGATTGGTCCGGGGTCAAATACAGCAACGGGTTTGTTGTTGATACGGTGGCTCCTGTTGCAAAGATTACTAATCCTGCTACTGAGTTTGTAACTAATCCGGGACAGCTTGAGATCCCCTATGAAGTTACGGAGCCCGGCATTATAGTTATCCAGCTTACTGCGCCAAATGGGAAAATAGAGACTGAAAGCGTAACAGTTCAGGATAAAGGCGTATATTTTTTCAATCAAACCTTGGAAGGGAATTATGTCTTATCCCTCACTCCAACGGATCTGGCAGGGAATCCTGGAACGACAGTGACTCAAATTGTCCGTCTGAATGCCAAACCGGTCGCTGTAATCGGCCCGGACTTAGTCGTCACCAAAGGGACTGTGGTCCATTTTAAACCGGAGGTATCCGATAGTGACGGTCGGGTCGTTCAATATCAATGGGATTTGGGAAACGGGGAAAGCAGTACGGAAGCTGCGCCAAGTTGTGCCTATAAAGAACTTGGTATTTATACGGTTGCCTTAGTTGTAACGGATAATGACGGAAAGTTTTCTGAAGTGGCCCGGCGGCAGATTAAGGTCACCAATACCAACTCCGGAGAGCTGACCATGGATGAGAATTGGTATGGTGTCATGGAAGTTAGCGGAGACATCGTTGTGCCCCAAGGAAAAGTGTTGACAATGATGGCCGGGACCCAGTTGACTTTTACCGGAAACTATCAGATTAAAGTTTTCGGGAAATTGGTCGTTGACGGCACGGCAAAGGACCCGGTAACAATTGGGGATACAACCACGGCCTGGAATAGTATCAGGCTGGAAAATTGTGACTCTGGCTCACAAATCAATTATGCAATTATTATGGGCGCGTCAGTGGGGCTTGTAGTGCACCAAAGTCAGGCATCACTTTTAGGGTGTATTTTTAAGAATAATAAGATTGGTCTGCATGTGTTGGCTTGTAATCCGGTAGTTCAGAAAAATACTTTCCAAGAAAACTTAATTTATGGAATCAAGGAAGATGATGGAGCTGCGCCGACAGTGACCAGTTGTGTTTTTAGTGGAAATGTTGTGGCTGATTATTATGAAGATCGGCTCGCGATTATTAGCATGGATACTTTGAACGGGATGAATGGCAATAGTGGGAATAGCGCTCAATAAAGCGGAGACAGAGTAGATAAAAAATCAAGTAAATCCAGTTAATGTGCCATGTTTTAGGCAAACAGACATGCAATGAAGAGTCAGAGGACTGTCTAAAGAAGGACCGGAAACGGGATTGGAAGGATTAACAGGATTAAAAAAGATAAAGTATGTAGTGGCTTTTTGTAATGCAGGTATTGTTTTACGAGGAGTATTTCAATGAATGAAGCGTTCTTGACGGAGAAAATTATTGGTTGCGCTTATGTAGTGCATAATGTGTTAGGCTCAGGATTTTTAGAGAAGGTTTATGAGAATGCATTAAAAATTGAGTTGGAAAGTAAGAATTTGGAAGTGAAGCAGCAAGAACCTATTAAAGTATTCTATCAAGGGCAACTTGTGGGCGAGTATTATGCGGATTTATTGGTTGAAGGCAAAGTTTTAATTGAATTAAAAGCAATACCAAATCTTTGCAGGGAGAACTCAATCCAATTGGTTAACTATCTTGTAGCTACTGGGATTGATGTTGGTTTACTTATTAATTTTGGTTCATCGTCGGTGCAAGTAAAAAGAAGATACCGATTTCAGTGATATTCGTTTTAGGCCTGCTTGGATGCTTATTGTGTGGAGGATTTGTCTAAAAGAAGGAACGGAAACGGGATTAACGAGGATAGGATTAACGGGATTATGTAGGAGGTAATAAACATGAAACGTTTATTAAGTATCGGGTTGATATTCGTAACGGCTTTGGCTATATTAGCGGGAGGACCGGCTTTACGCGCCGATTATCAGGCTTTATCCATTACATCGGTTCAATGTGCCAACGGGCTCGATCCCGACCATACCCCCTACTTGATGCTGGATGGAGACTCCGGAACTTACTGGCGGACTAACCCAAGTTCACCTGCAGAAACGGGACTCTTAATCAATCTTTCAGCCAAGGCCCGGATACTGGGCCTGAAATTGACATTTAACGAGGCCAAATTTGAACGCCTGGCTGTCGAATATAACGATCAGGGTACCTGGCGGACATTTACCGGGCAGACATTGATCAAACCGGCTGTCTTGAACCAAACCATCGACATCGACTTATCCTATGATGCGATTCAAACTGATATGTTACGGTTACATATCTATAATAACAATAACCAATACAGTTATCTCGGCTCCATATCCCAATTGGAAGTCTTCGGGATCACCGGAACTTTAGAGACCGCTATTCCGCTGGATAGTGTCGAAACCACCAACAGCCAGGATTTATTTCGAGTGGACAACCTCTACGACGGCAATACCAACAGTATCTGGGAGACAACTCCCGACAGCAGCAACAGCGCCTCCTTTATCTTGAATTTCCCCTCCTGCCAAATCAACCGGATTAAGCTTTTTCAAGGCGCATCCCTAAAGGGGACATTGGCTTTTTCCTATTGGAAAGATAACAAGTGGGTTGCTATTTCCGGCGCTGAAAAAATCACCAGTCTGAATAATGGATGGAACAGCATCTCCGGCAACGGGATCACCACCACCAAAATACGGGGAACATTCACAAGTCCCGTGAACGGGCGCTTGGGAGGTATTTCCGAAATTGAAATCTGGGGAATTGATCCCCGGGGGCCAAAAACATTTTATGACAGCGGGGTGAGCGCCAGCAACTTTGGCGGAGGTTCAGGCAGTTTAAGCACTAACATAAAATTGCCCCAAATCAACCAAAGATCGCAATATAACTTGATCATGGCTGCCGGCGGAGGAGCTATGGACCTGGTATTTAACGGAAACGGCCTTTCGCCGGTCCAGCCCTTTTCTCAAAATACCCTGGCAACTCCGGCCTCTTTATATAAACTACCCATCCAACCTCAGCCGGGTCATACCGATGAATTTGACGGTCCAACCCTCGACTCTTCCTGGTCATGGGTGCGGGAAAACAAAAACAATTGGAGCCTGAGTGAAAATAGCGGCTCTCTTACCATTCATACCGAATACGGCGAACTGCTGTATAGCGATAACAATATGAAGAATATTATGCTGCGCCCGGCTCCGGCTGGAGATTGGACCATTACCACCAAGATTAACGCCACCTTCGATGATAGTTACGAACAGGCAGGACTCATTGTTTACCAGGATGATAATAATTATATCCTGATGGAAGCCAAATACGATTACGGCCAAAAGTTTCTGTGCTGGAAAGAGGCAGGCGGCGTAACAGTTGGCGAATATTTTCATAACGCCACCATCCCAAATCCTTGTTATGTAAAGATTGTCAAGTATAAAAACAATTATCAATGCTTTTATAGCGCCGACCAGGTTGTCTGGCAGCTGGTCAAACTGTGGGAAGGAGTCGACTTTAGCAATATTAAAATCGGCTTGATTGCCTCCAATGGTTATGCTTACTCCCGTCCGGCCTTTCAAAATACGGTCCAGTTTGACTGGTTCAACCTGGAAAGTAATTTTCATCAAGCCGGGGGGCAACAATCCTTATCCCTTGAGGGAACCCAAAGTGGATCAGCTACTGCCGTTAAAATTGAAGAAATAAAGCCTAACGGCTTATTGACGGATTGGACCAATGACAGCGGCAGCGGACTAAACGACGGATTGTTATTTACCCCCGCCGTAACCACCAATCAAGTGGTGTTAAATTTCGATAATGAGGTCCAGCTTGACCGAATGTTGTTATTTAGCGGCGCCGACCTAGGCCAGGTTCAAATCCAGGCAGAGAAATCCAATGGCTGGCAATTAGTTTCCTGCAGCCAAAGCCAAACCAACGGTATGTGTTCCATCATTTTCACTCGGGGAGTCACTGCCAAGCGGTTGCGGGTTATTTTACCGAATACGTTCAATTTAAATGAAATCCAGTGCTGGGGCAGCGCGGTTACAGACAGCAAAGCACAGCTCCAAATTGATCTGCCCCTGGAAAACCAGGTTCTTCATCCATACGACCATACTTTCAAGATTACGGGCCGGATCGATCAGAGCAATACTACGGTTATGGTCAATGGGGCAGCGGCCGCCATTGTCGGAGAAAGATTTAGCGCTACCCTCTGCCCCTGGCAGGATAATCCGATCTATACCGTTACCGTTAGCGCTCAAAATCAACAAAATGAGACAACCACTGTGAAACGGACGGTATTTTTAAGTGCGCCTCCTCTATTGACACTGGATCAAACCGTCGGTGAGTATTATGTGAAAGATAATAGTTTTACTGTTTCCGGGACAGTGGGAAGCGGCAACTTGAATGTAACTGTTAACGATACGGCAGTACAGTTGAAAAGCTTGAAATTTAGCCGAAGCATATCATTAAAGGAAGGCGCGAACCCAATCAGTGTAAAGGTATCCGACGATAAAGGATTATGTACTACGCGGACCCTTACCGTTTACCGGGACAGTCAGCCGCCGCAAATCAATGTTTTATCACCCATCCATAATCAAACCAGCAGCACTGCCAGCTTGACCGTAAGCGGGACAGTTACCGACAGCAACTCCTGTACCATTACCATTAACGGTACTGCCGCCACCATGAACGGCGCTGATTTTAGCGGTACTGTCAATTTGGCTCAAGGAAATAATCCCATCACCGTTATCGCCCGGGATAAGATGGGCAATCAGACCCGTGTGGTTTTGAATGTCAATTATGTTAAATCCCAACCGGTATTGACTGTAACGGATCCTATAAACAATCAGTTTCTCAAAAGCACGCAAGTTGTAGTCAAAGGCACTGTCAGCGATAGCTTGGCAGTGATGGTGGATGTTAATAACGTTCAAGCACAGATTGCCGGCAACACCTATCAAGCCAATTTGACCTTGCCGGAGGGCTGGAATACCTTACAGGTACGGGCCACCAACGAAGCCGGGGTCCAGACCACCCAATCCCTGCGGGTAATGGTGGATGCCACCAAGCCGCTGGATTTCACGGTTACGGCTGATCCGGCGGATTGGGCAAGCAACAACCGGCCCGTTCTTACCTTTGCCACCACCGATAAAGTTTCCGGCATGGACCATTATGAATTGGCGGTGGATAACGGAAATTTCACCGCGGTGGTCAGTCCATACAAACTGCCGACTACCGCCGACGGCGAACATACGGTTACGGTCAAAGCCATCGATAAAGCCGGTTGGGAGACTATCGCCACCACGAAAGTCTATATCGATACCACGCCTCCGGCGGCGGTGAAGGACTTTAAAGCAGTGCCCGGCAATAACCGGATTACGGTGAGTTGGACTAAAAATAGCGAGTCCGACATAACCAACTATATTGTTTCACGCGCTCCGGCATTTACAGACGGGAATCCGAAAACATATGCGCCGGATACCAAGGAATTTGTTGATGGGGATGTGTCCAAAGATAAGAGTTATATTTATACGGTTTATGCAACCGATCACGCAGCCAACATTGGAACGGCTGTAAAAACTGATGCCGTTACTCCGGGATTGGCTAAGGTAATAGCCATTCCCACGCAGGATACCAAGATTGAATATGAAAATGTAGTGGTGGGTGTCCCGGCCGGAGCGTTATCCGCTACGAAGACGCTGACCATTACCCAGGTAAAAGATTCGGATGCTTTGGTTTCAAAATCCAAGGGTATCAATATTTCTCCGGTTTACAGCTTTGGGGCGGCCACTTCCAACAGCATCGCCGATCCCGCCGGGGTTCAGTTCAATAAGCCGGTTTTGGTGGGAATCCACTATGAACTCAAAGGCGAGATTCAGGAGCATCTGCAAAAGAATTGTTTAAAGGCTTACTACTATAATACCAAGGCAGACAATTGGGAGGTCGTGCCGGAAAGTTATGTTGATCCCAATACCGATACGGTATATTTCTTTACGAAACATTTTTCGATGTTTTCGGTCCAGGCCTCAGCCGCTCCGGGCATCTCGCCGGAGCAAATCAGCAATATGGGTGTTTCGCCGGGTAAATCGTATTTTCAGAACAACCAGGTCAATATTTCCTATGCCAGCGGGAGCGCGTCGGTTTTAGCAAAAGATTTTGTCCTGCCGGGCCGTGGGGGGTTGGATTTAACCATTTCCCGGAGCTATGACAGTGGTCTTGGCCAATCTGACTGGGGCGTCAATGAAAAAAATATTTTTCAGCGTTTATTCGGTGTGGTGGGCCTATTTGATTCTTTTTTCAGCATCGCTTCCCAATTTGTCGCCAAATGGCTTGATGAGCAAAACTCGGGGCTGGCAGACACATATGGGTTTGGGAGGGGCTGGCGGCTGAATTTCGTGTGGGTGGAAAAGAACGACAACGGCCAGTTCATCCATTTGCCGGGGGGTGGGATGAAGGAAATCAACTGGGCGATGGATGGTTCAGGTTCCGGCGGCCAAGGACATGGAATCTTTGAATGCCATGCCGGAGAGCATTTTGTTCTGGAACAAACCCAGACCAAGGTGAGCGATATTTACTCCGAGTCAGGCTCCGGCGATCAAGGCGACAAGGTAGGCGAAAACTGGACCACCTCCGGTTATCTGTTGACGACGAAAGAAGGCACGAAATATTACATAGATGGTGAGGGCAGGCTACAAAGGATAGTCAACCGTTTGGGCAGCAGTGAGATTCATTTTGCTTATAAAAACAGTGATAAATTGGATTATATTCTGGACTCGGCGGGCCGGAAGATCCTGTTCACCTATGATGGCGATTTGATCAGGACCATAACCGCTGCCGGGAAAACCGTCACCTACTCCTATGGAAATGATGAATTAACCCGGGTTGATGACGGCGGCATGCAGACCACCCGCTATGGGTATGTAAAGCATTCCTTGAGTATGGCCACTCAGACCATTAGCTTAATGAGCATTGTAACTACAATTTGCCAGTTTTATAATCCGATGGCCTGGATCAGCTTGATCGTTGGTTTGCTTCCCGATAGCCGCTCCGACGAAGTTTATTATTTATCGAATGTATATACTCCTTTTGACGGTGAGTACCGTTTTACCTATGATATATTTAAGGGACGGCGTTATGCAACGGACCCCACCGGCACCACTCTCTCCATCATGTGGTATGAATTCGGCAAAGTAACCCGCTACCAGGAGATTGGTTCGGCCTTTAGCAAGGATATTTCTCTTAGTTATCAAATGGATTATTCCGATGATAAGGCGCCGGTTGTTGGAGTCTGTAACGTTTATGAAGGAACCGCCGCCAACTATACCAAATATACTTATATGTCCTTTGCCCGTTACTCCAATAGCGTGGATGAGGATAGCTCTTATCTAAAGTATCAAGAAGAAAAGGATTCCAACGGCAAAGTGCTCTCCGCCCACTTGGTCGATGCTTACGATGCCAATCTGGAGGCGCCCACCCGGGTTATTGATCAGACGGGGGGTAGAAATACCATTCAGGAGTTTCAGTATGACAACTGGGGTAATATTACCAAGGTAACCAACTCTGCTACCAAGATCACGGCGATTTATGCCTATGCCAATACCAGCGCCTCCAGCATCAGTAATGGGGCTTCGATCAGCCCGCCCAGCGGTTACGGCGGTCAAAGCATCACCGGTACCATCCATGACGCCAAGATCGGGGAACTGATTTTAAATGTCAAGAACGGTACGGCCACTCCCCAGCAAACCTGGTACAAATACGACACGAACGGGAATTTAACCGGCAAGGCGGTTTGGAATGACAAATGGCTTAAAACTCAATATACCTACGACACTTACGGCAACATTATTAAAATGACCAGTCCTACCGGGATTGAAACGACTTATGACTATCCCAATGCCTACAATTACGCCTTAATGACCAAGATTACCTTGGGCAAGCTGAGGGATGCCGCAGGAAATGTTCAATATAATGTGGTCCTCAAGGAACTGGGCTATGATCCGGAAACTTTCCATAAGCGATGGGAGAAAGACGCCCGGGGTTTTGTAACCGAATATAATTATGACATCCTGGGCAGGGAACTGACGACCGTGCTGCCGGATGATACCGATACCGCGGAGTATAAACCGGCCGGTTTGACCGGGGAACCGGATCGCAGCGGCTGCCGCAGCGATAATCCGGTTCAGACCAACGAGTACCATGACAGTGATAAAACCACCATTGTCACGGATCCGCTGAGGAATCGCACGGGTTATATCTATGATTCTTTTGAACACCTGATGGCCATCGAAAAGTATAAACGGACTTTGGGGGTTTATTGGGTTTATTCCCGGGTGAAGGTGAAATATGACAACCGCGGCAATATAGCGGCGATCGTCAGCCCTAACGGTTGCGCCGACTCTTCAAATCAGGACGATTATACCACGAATTATTATTATGACGCCCTGGGCCGTTTGGCCAAGGTGATTTATCCGGACGGCAACTATAAATACTATGACTATGAAGACTTATCCAACTGGGTGACGGTTTATGACGAAAACGGCAACCGTACTTTGATCAAGAAAGATGCGGTGGACCGGGTGATGGAACAGGACTACGCCGTGGGGGCGGGCGAAGGGTATTCGACTTATTTTGAGTACGACGCCCTGGGGAATAAGACCTCGGAAACCGATGGCAGAGGCAATACGGCCAGTTTTATCTATGACAATCTCAACCGGCTGGTGAGCAAATCCTTGCCTGCTGAAGATTCACTGGATAATCCCGACGGCTCGGTTACCGCCGGCAGTCCTGCCACCCGTTATCAGTATGATGATGAGGGAAACCTGATCCAGGAAACCAGTCCCATGGGCCACAGCATTATTCACATCTATGATGAGATGAACCGGGAGATTCAGACGACTTCGCAATTTACAGGTCTAAATGGTGCTAGCAAGACTGTAGTGGCCAAGACCTTCTATGACTTGGCCGGAAATATAATTAAAACCGATGATCCCAATGGCAAAATCTCCAAATGCACTTATTCTGCCCGGGGCTTGTTGCTTACCCAGACCGATCCAGCGGGGGGAGTTATTTCATTTACTTATGATGCTATCGGAAATAAACTCAGCGAAACCGATGCCCGTGGAAATGCACCGGGGGCGGCCCAAAATTCCTATACAACCTGGTATGTCTATGATGAGCTGTACCGGGTGGTCAAAGCGGTGCTGCCCGACAACACCCCGCCGTCCGGTCCCGACAGTCCCGGCGATAATCCGGTAATTTCCTTTGAATACGACTATAACGGGAATTGCGTCAAAGAAACCAAAGCCAATGGACAGGTCATCACTTACAG
>WSSedL1CaDRAFT_10000453_pt1 | contig 28992 bp, 29 predicted proteins | sample WetSurSL1Cattail_FD_9464 | JGI IMG/M metagenome (IMG submission 9464)
GAGCATGAAGGTCATGAAGTTTTTTAGTAGAGCTTCGCTCTAGTTCTTCATGTTCTTCATGACCTTCATGGTGGAAAAAGATCTTTTCTTTGCATTTTTGGCCGCATTCGCGTTCCTTTGCCAGTGATTCTCCCCAGTTAAAAAGATTTAACCCTTTTATAGTCCCTGAGCTAAAGGGATAGTCAATTTAATCTTTAAAAGAGTTCCACTGAGACGTGCTGCTTATGAGGCCCCGCTCCGGTTTTCACCTCAACTAGCGAGTACCTGCCATATCTTCGTAATTCATTTAGCAATTCACGGCTGAGTTCCAAAATTTGATGAGCTGGAAAACTGTAAGTTGGAGTTTCTTTAAACCTGGGTATCGTCCACTTCCAGTCAAAGTCTGGATATCCACTAGATATTTTGACCGGCGTGAGTTTCTCCGCCAGCCAAAGCAGATCGGCCAAGATATCGAAAGTTTCATCAATTAAAAAAAGCGCCAGAGGCAATGTCAACCTAAAACCGCCAAAGCGTATCCGCACCAACAAGAATAGTGGCCGATACATATTCAAAAATTGGCTAATCCACATAGACTTCCACCTTGACCTGACCTTCGTTGGGATCATTGACATCGATATCCACGATCTTTCCATCCACCAGTCCCTGATTGATTTGTTCAATCAACTCTTCAAAGTTGATTTGGTCCAAATCGATTCCTTTGCGGTTCATTTCTTCCCTGGCCGCCTCCGGGATAAACCGGGTGCCGAAATTAGCAAACTTGGAGGCTACTTTTAATAAACCAAGCGGCAGATTGACATTGACTTTGGTGTTGTTTTCGGTATAAACCCGGACCCGTAAAAAACGATTGGCTAAATTAGGAGAAACAGCTGAAGTGAAAATAGTTTTATTTCCCGTCGCGGGTTCTTCGCTTTCTTCCAATGCTTTGAGTAGCTCCAATCCTTCAGCGGCATTAATTTTGCCTTCCTGGATCATCTGCAGGATCTTTAATTTTTCTTCACTCATGACAAAAAAAACCCTCTTTCTCTAATTTATTATCATTAAGGCCACCTATTTACGAATCATTTCGCCGCCGAGGGTAGTCCCTTCCACATTACCGGTGACATTATGAAATACTATATCCCCGCCCATGGTATGCACATGACCGTCGGCATCGGAGTCGTCCAGCTTAATATCACCGCCGGCAGTAGTCAGGTTTAGACCGCCGTTGATATGGGAAAGTCGGATATCGCCTCCGAGAGTCTTCCCGTTTATTTGTCCGGAAACATCCCCGATCCGGATATCGCCCCCAGCGGTATAAATAGTCAAATCCCAGTTATACGGCACTTTCACTTCATAATCTACGCTACCTAAGCAAAAAATCTTGTAACGATCATCGGTTCGCTTATGTTTCTGAAAAACGCGGGTCGATTTGGGTTTATCAATGATTACCTCATTACCATCCCAACCGTCCACGGTAATGTCACCGCCTCCAATGAGCGTAACCTCCAAATGGCGGCAATTACTATATCCCGATGAATCCAATCTATTGCCTTCGCTACGTTCAGGGCCCGACCCATTCGCTTTTTTGGTAGCCGTAGTATCCGTTTTTAAAGCTTCATTTACACCGGCGGTTTCATCCAGCGCGCTCAATAATTCCAGCGTTTCTGCGGAACTAATCTTTCCTTCTTTAAATAAATCAAGTATGCGCAGTTTTTCTTCAGACATGGCTTGTCCAGTCCCCCTTGTTCCAATTTGCAATTAATCTACTATTTATAACAAATATTGCGTTGGTAATTTCCAATAGTACCTTTTTGAATGCAATTTAGTATTATTTATTGGTCAATTTTTTCAGCTGTTTAGTGGCTTCAGCGGGCGTAATCTCACCGCGTTCCAATGAATCCAGTATCGCCTGCCGTTCTTCCTTCTCTTCGGCCAGTTCACCGGCATCTCGATCTACCCGGTAACCCAAAGCTTCAATCGCTGCATTAAGGCGGTTCCTTACCGTAGGATAGGAAATACCCAGTTCCTTTTCAACATCTTTAATATTACCGCGGCATTTAAGAAAAACCTCGATAAAATCGCGTTGTTCTGCCGGAAGCAGACAAAATTTACAGGGAGCGAATTCCCCTTCCAAGTTGGTCGAACAATTGGTGCAGCTTAATTTGGTAACTATGAGCTCGTGATTACATACCGGGCATTGACTCGGTGCTTTATAGCGCATATTTTTAATATTCCTTTCTCATGAAGTACAATAAACTATTAGTCTGTTGTAATGGTTTCCTGAAAAGTAACTGTCGGTTCATAGGCTTCCGGAGAGGCATATTTAAAAAAGAACAGCGTTATAGCGAAATTTAGAACTCCGACAGCACCCAATATCAAATGGGCTGGTATTTTGTCAAGCAGGAACCCATAAATCAAAGAACCCACCGGTATTGCAAACTGAGTAATAAGCCCGAGCGCCGCAAAGAAGCGGGCCCGCATGTCTGGAGGGACCATTTTTTGCAGGTTGGTCATCAGAGGCGTATTGACCATTGCGTTGAAAACGCCACTGACTAAAAAACTTCCGGCAATAACTCCAAACAGCGACCAGGTCGGCCCGTTAAACTCTTTCACAATAGCCGGAAAGAAAATCATAGCGATAACCATTAATAAAAATCCTTGAATCAATAAACCGGTTTTCACCATTGTCCCGGACCTAGCCTTGGCTAACAGAGATCCTATCAAGACATTACCGATTAGCAATCCTGCCATGAAAGATGTCATGATGTAACCATATTGCTGCGAGGTAAACCCGATGCCTCTTTTGAGAACGTAAGGAAATACCACCATAATGATGGGAGCAACCAGGAAGTTGGCAATCATCACGAATATAAAGAGTTGTTGCAGCCCCCGGTAATTGTTGATGAAGGATAAAGCATCCCGGTTTTCGGTAATAAAGGAACGGATTTTCAGTTTAGCCTTGTTTTGAAGCGGCATCCGGTAAAGAATAAAAATCTCACATAAAGCCGAGAGGATGAAAGATAATGCATTGAGAAAGAAAACCATTTGAATCCCGGAGATACCGTAAATAATTCCGCCCACCACAGGTCCGATGATCATGGATAAACAATCAACCGCACTTTTACTGGCATTGGCCCGGTTAAAGTCGTCGGAGTCGACGAGGTCCGCCAACATTGCGGCTGTTGCCGTATTAAAAAGACCATCCATAATGGAAATAAAAATCTGGGCGGTAAATAGGACGGTAATATTCATCCGATGGCCAAAGGCCAACCAGGCTAAAAGCATGATCATCATTCCCCGGCCCAAATCGGTATAAACTGCAATACCCTTACGGTTCCAGCGATCGCCGAGCACTCCGGCCAACGGTGCTACCAACAACATCGGTATCATGCAAAGCATAGTAAAAACACCCATCAACGTACCGGAGCCGGTATAATCTAAAATAAACAAAGGAATCGCGATCATCTGAATTCCGCTGCCGATAAGTGAAATCAAACGTCCGCCGATAAAGAGCAAAAGATTGCGTTGCTGAATCGAATTCATCAGGTACTCCTTTACTGCGCAAACAGCTATCTACTAAATTCTGTTCATAGTCTACCATCATTTATTAACTTTGTCAATTTATTGTTTAATAAAATTAATATTATGATTAATATTATTAATTATTTCTTTAGCCGATATCAATTTATCATGATGTAAAGGGCTCATTCTCGGTAATTTTTCTTTCCATCGCTTGAGCAAAACGCTGGCTTAATGATTCTTTCAAGCCGTAAAAGGCCTTCGGCGATTTCCGCCTCGTCAAGATGAGCATATCCGAGAATCATTTGATTTTGGTGATTTCCCTTTACCATAGCATGTTCCTCAACCGGAATCACATTTACCCTTGCTTTTTCAAGCTCTTGGATTAATTCTGCGGTAAAAGTCACCCCTAAGAATTCGGCCACCACATGCATACCAGCCATTTCACCGATTATTTTAACTTGATCCGGAAAATATTCATGCAGTCCCGCAATTAAAAAATCACGGCGTTTATGATAGATTTTTTTCATCCGCGCAATATGGCGTTCCAGTTCTCCACTTTCAATAAAACGCATCAAAGTAAGCTGATTTAAAGAGTTGGAGTGATGATCCCCAAGGCGTTTCCATTCCCGGAACGGTTCTATCAAAGGAAAAGGAAGTACGATATAACCAAGCCTAAGGGAGGGAAAAAGTATTTTGCTAAAAGTCCCGATATAAATAACCTTTTTATTATCAAGTTCCTGAAGTGTAGTTACGGGCATTCCCCGATAACTGAATTCGCTGTCATAATCGTCCTCCACAATATAGCAATCAGACTTTTGAGCAAAACGAACCAGGGCAAGCCTTCTTTGAATCGGCAACACTCCTCCCAAAGGAAACTGATGCGAGGGTGTAACGAAAATCAATTCAGGAGATCCGCCTGCCGGAAATAACTCCGGCCTGATTCCCTGATAATCGACAGCGATAGGCACAATATGATCGGTATGATAGAAAAATATTTTCCGCACATTGATGTTTGAAGGATCTTCAATCCATACTTCACTACCGGACTTAAGGAGACATTTAGCGACTAGTGATAATCCCTGCTTCGCGCCGGTTGTAATAATAATCTGGTCAGGATGGCAATGCATGCCGCGGACTTTTTTCAGGTACAAGGCAAGAATATTTCGAAGCTCCGGTCTACCTTGGGGATCATCATAACCCAAAGCAGAAACCGGGGCTTCGTTAAAGGTCTGACTGGCGATTTTATTCCATTTGCTGCGTGGGAACAAGTCCAAAGCCGGAGTACCACTATGAAAACCTATGGTACCCTCCTCAAGTTGCCTGGCCGTAAAAGCAGTCATCTGATAATCATTGATTCCCGAAGGCGTCTCGGGAAATTCCACCCCCTGGGCAACAAAAAAACCCGATCCCGGTATGGTAGCCAAATACCCTTCGGCAATCAACATTTCGTACGCAGACATTATCGTATTTCTTGAGACATTTAAGTTCTGCGACATCTCTCTACTGGAAGAAAGCTTTTCTCCCGCTTTGATTTCCCCATTTAAAATCTTGTATCGAATCTGCTGATAAATTTGTTTCATGATGGGGCTTCCGGGTTCTTTTTGAATATCTAAATGTAACATTTCAGGGACACTCCTTTGCAATGATTACTTTTCTTAAAATATGAATAGTAACTGGTACTGAAATTTTGATCTAAAACTGGTCCTTCAGCAAGCCAGTGATATGTGGTTTAATTATATAACAAAAAAGAGGTGTTCCAAACATGGAAAAATGGACTGAAGTTATTGAAAAAGCCGGTGAATTATATGGAGGAAATTTTCATTGTTGTGAGGCGATCCTGCTTGCGGTGGGCGAATACTGCGGTTATCAGACCTTCTCACGTGAGATGCTCCTCAAAATCAGTACTCCCTTGGGCGGCGGACTGATCAATAATGGGGCCGCATGTGGTTCATTACTTGCAGCTTATTTGTGCATGGGTATTTTTAAAGGAAGAACGTCTGAAAATGAAGGCCGAAATGCGGCCTGTGAACCGGCTGACCGTATTTTCCAAAAATTTTGCGGAAAATATGGTTCATCAAACTGTAGAGATATTATCGGCTACGATAAGAAAGATCCCGAAGCCGTCAAATTATACGGATCAAAAGTCAAATGCCAGGTTTGCATTCCCCTGACCCAAGAAGTCACCAGATGGATATTGGAGGAATTGGAAAACGCAAATTACAACTCTAAAGATCATAATTGAATGAAGCGAGGAATTTGAAATGTCTATCATCGAAAAATACGATTATTTCTCAATCATTGCCGCTTTGCTCTGGGGTATCAATTATGTGGCAGTAAAGTCGGTACTGGCGGAAATTCCGGAGAGCGCATTTCTAGTGATTCGTTTTACCATAGCCGTAGCAATCCTTTTTTTGTATCTGATCGTTACCAAGGAAGGTCTGGGGATCGAACGGTCCGATATCGGAAAAATACTATTACTTGGTGTTCTTGGAGTAGGATTTTATAACATTTTATGGACTACAGGCATCCATCTGACGACAGCGTCCAACGCCGCCTTAATCATTTCAACCTCGCCGCTTTTTGCCCAACTCTATGTGCAGATTATTCATAAAGAAAAAATCGGATTCAAACGTTGGATATATACTTGCCTATCTTTTTACGGAGTTTTTCTGATGATTAGTCAATCACCCGGCGCCAATTTTAATTTCCATTCGCGGTTCTTTATTGGCAATCTGATAGTACTCGTAAGCGCTCTGCTATTTGCCGCTTATACGCTTTTTTCCAAACCGCTGCTTAACCGTTACTCTCCCGTCAAACTCAATGCCTTGACTATGGCTTTAGGCTTGCCTGTATTGATTGTTTATTGCATCTTGAATGTCGCGCGCATGCGCGCGCCGGCAGTCCCGGTTCAGGTTTCCAGGATAATGGCTTGGAAAATGACTTATATTATCGTCTGCGGCACAGTAGCGGCTTATATCTGCTGGTATACAGGAATTGAAAAAACAGGCCCGGTAAAAGTGATTCTTTTTCACTATATCGTACCTGTTTCCAGTATGGTTTTAGGGTTTTTATTCTTACGGGAACCGCTGAACCTCTTTCAGGTGTTCGGCGGCATCCTGGCGCTTGGCGGCATCATTGCAGTCAAATTAGAATCATCAGGTATCAATGATTGAACCGGCCATAAGTTTTTGAATCCGGTTTCGAAGTACTGTTTGTAACAATGAAAAGCCTTCATCTCCCGTGCAATGTCCCGGATAGATTTTCTTACGTTCCACGGAAAGAATCATATCACCGATGCTAAATCTACAAAAAGTTTTACTTTTCCAAATTACTGACCGAACTTTGAGCGGGAGGGAGCTCAGAGCTTATGAGCCGTAAAAAAGAAGATATTTTTCGATATTTGATCGAATATATGCCAAATCGTGTTCTCCTTTAAAAACATGGTTTTGTGTTTTAACTCCTTTTGCTGCAAGAACCTCATAGAGTAATGCACACCCTTTATAAAACTCACCTTGATCATGATCACCGCAATCGAGATAAACTTCCAAACCGGCAAGTTCACTATTTTTTGCAATATTGATTGGATCATTATCAAACCAGAATTGCATACTAGGATAATAAGGTTTATCTTCCTCTTCCAGTTCCAATTCTAGTGCTGGCATATGTCCTCCGATTTTGGAAAAAAGCTCCGGGTGATGGAAAGCAATATGTAATGCTCCATATCCTCCGGCAGATACCCCGCCAATATAACGTCCGTCCGGATTAGGCGCTTTATTATATCTGGATTCAATGAATCCAATTACCTCTTTAAGAAAATAATCCTCGTACATTCCACGGTGAATCATCCTCCGATTATCTTCAGGGTCTGGGAATTCTTGATATGCCAAGGCAGAATTAAGTCCCTGACTGTTATCCATCTGGGGAAAAGCGATCAGCAAAGGACGGATTTTCCCTGTTTGAATCAGCATGTCTGCCACTTGATGCATACCGGTTTCAAATAGAAAATCGGGACTGCCATTCCTGCCATGAAGAAAATATAACACTGGCAACGATTGGCCCGCTATATTAGCCACCGGCACATATACATTGATTTTCATTTCCTTATTCAGCAACCTGCTATAAAAACTTTGAGTTTGAACTTTCGATGACTCCATTGGTTAACACCTCTGTTTATTTTTATACTAATCAGTGATTCTTAAAGGCCTCAAATATTGGTTTTGGTACAACCTGAAAATGGTAAATAGCGCACCAATAAAGCAAATTCCCATTAATACGATATAGACGTTTTTCATTCCAAAGATAAATATATCATCTCTGCCGATTACATAATCGGAAACGCGGTGGTGTAATTTTTGACTCATAAAAATATATAAGAGTGTCGTTGCAAGAGTTACACCCCCAATTTGGCCCAAATTTCGTACCAGTGAATTAATACTTCCGGCTATTCCCAGTTTGTTTTTGGGAACCGTCGACATAATCAAAGAGTTATTGGCTGGTTGAAACAAACCTTGTCCAACTGCCAACACCGATACAAAAATTGCGATGTATCCCAATGATGAGTACTCATTTAAAAATGACATAAGAAAGAAACCTACCCCCATAAACAATAGGCCTGCCAAAGTCAATAACTCTGAACCGATTTTGTCCGAAAGGCTACCGGATACTGGCGAAAATATCATTACAATCAAAGGAGAAATCATCATAAATAATCCTGCGTTTTCAGGTGAAATTTTTATTGCATCTTGAAGATAAAAAGGCAATAAAATAATCGATGCACTGATGCAGATATAAGAAATGAAGGCGCAAATCAAACTCAATGAAAATAATTGGTTTTTAAAAATATGTAATTCCAAAAGTGGCTGTATTTCTTGGGTTTCCTGTCTTATAAACAATACAATAAATATACCCGCTAAAATCAATGCTGATATAATACCAAGATTATCATATCCAGTCTTTTGCCCTCTGATAAAAGCTCCAAACAAAAGTACCGTTGCTGCAAACAGTAAAACAGCTCCCTTTAAATCCATCCTTTCATTTGTTTTTTCGCTTTTGGGCAGTATTTTAAAACCTAGAAATAATGCAATGACCCCAATGGGCACATTAATCAAAAAAATATAATTCCAATTTAAAACAGCAATAATCAAGCCGCCCAACGGCGGCCCAATCATGGTTCCAAGGGCAACGGCTGCGGCCAAAATTCCCAATGCTTTACCCCGTTCGGTACTGGGAAATGTCTGAGTAATAATCCCTTGGTTATTAGCCATATAAGCAGAAGCCCCTATGCCTTGGATGACCCTACAGATAACAAGTGGAATGAACGAATGACAAAGTCCACACAGGAGCGAACCAGCTGTAAACAAGATAATTCCAAATTTAAACACCCGTGACTTGCCAATCATATCTCCCAGTCTGCCAAATATCAGAAGCGTAGCACAAATGACAATTAGATAGCTTACTACCACCCATTCAATTGACGATACGGATACCCCCAGTTGTTTGGTCAGGACCGGCAGGGTCACATTCACAATACTGGAATCAAGACAAGACATAAAAGACATTGTCACTACCACAAATAAAGTAATCCATTTGTTTTTACTTTCACTCGATTCAATATTTTGCATCATGCATCCACCTTTTCCCTGTGTAAAATAATAACAATATTGATATTTACAGCCCGGCTGATTAGGACTATTATAATAAGAAAACCATTTATTTTCATGAAGCGCATTGCTCAAAACCAGCACAATATTGCTATGGAGTCTAAAAAATGCCGAAAACAGCTATATATCATTACATGGAAATGCCGGATCAATCCTTTTTGGTTGATATTTTCGAGCGGAATTTTCAGGGCCCAGGCCCGCTCTTTACCCAGCATTGGCACGAACATCTTCAATTCATTTATTTCAACACCGGTCAGGCGTTAATTAGTTGCAACTCCCGATCATTTCAGGTGAATGCCGGAGATTTGGTTGTGATTAACGGTAATGAACTACATTATGGAGAGAATCTTGGTTCCGAAGTGCTTTGTTATATAATCCGCATTGATTTTTCTTTTCTTTTAAGTAATCAAGTCGACTCCTGTCAGACCAAATATATAACCCCGTTGATTCAAAACCATATTGTCTTTAAAAATAAAGTGGGGAAAGATGAAAATATCACCCGGTGTATTAAGAAAATGATCGCCGAATATTCATCCCGGGGGATTGGGTATGAACTGGCGATCAAGGCCTTAGCTTATGAATTATTGGTATTATTGCTCAGGGGCTACCTGGAAAGGGTCTACAGTGAGCAAGAACATGAAGTCATCATGAGAAATGTAAAAAGGTTTCAACGTATTTTAGATTTTCTAGATAGTCATTTTTCCGAACCAATCAATATAGACCAACTGGCATGTATGGTGAGTGTCAGCAAATATCATTTTTGCCGTCTTTTTAAGCAACTCACCGGGAAGTCCGCCGGCGATTACATTTGTCAATTGCGTATTAACAACGCTTTGACATTACTCCGGGAAAGCGATCTGAATATCACCGAAATCGCAATGGCATCCGGCTTTAATGATACCAATTATTTTTGTAGAGTATTTAAAAAGTGCCAAACTATTTCGCCTTCGCAATTTCGGAAAAAATATGCTCCTCAAAATTTTAAGTGAATTATTATAATCTTTTAGATTTTACTCCATTTATCTTTTCAAAGTTCGATCCAGCCAATCCAAAATCCGTTGATTGGATCGGGTATGAGCGCCACTTTGACAATGAGTTTCCGCATTTTCTTTTTTGGTAAAAAGTATATATTCTTTGGGGCAAGTTAATTTCTGATAAAGAATTTCCGCTTGTTTTCCAAAAAATTGTTCTCCCTCGGAGTCACAAACCAATGTCGGGCAATGAATTTGTTCGACAATCCCTTCCAAAGCGCATTCCTGAAATTTTTGGAGCAACTGATGTGGCGTAGCCACATTAAACTTCCATAAACCATCCTGAACCGCCCAGCGCATTTCGGTGTTAAAATGCATTATCAGCCTAGTCCCCCAGTCCATGATGGGCGACTTATCCTTTTTTAGTTCCTGAAGCATCCGGGGATGAGCGGGTTTGTTTTTTAAAACTGCACCGTCAAAAAAATTATAAATCCCACCGTTTGCCACACAAGCTGCCAAACGATGTTCAAAAGCAGCGGCCCGGGGCGCTAAATACCCGCCAAAGCTATATCCGATCAAAGCGATATGGGCCGGATCCACCTCCGGTTTAGTTACTAAATAATCAACCACCGGTGTCACCACCTTCTCCCAATCGGGCCGGAAATATAAATTTTGTTCCCGAAGCGCCCCGCCCTGTCCCGGCCCTTCAAAAATGAGCACATGATAGCCACGGCGTAGAGCTGCTAATCCAACTTCAAAATATAACTCCTCTGCAGTACCATCAAATCCGGTCATAACGATTAATGTAGGCCGGGGTTTTTCATCTTCAGCTACCCGTAAAAAATATCCCGGTAAAGTTGTACCTTCATAAGGAATTTTGATGATTTCAATTTGCGGTTCAAATATCCGGCCTGCTTTACGGAAACAATCTCTGCTCTGCTGCCAAGCTTCCATGGCTTCTTCTGTATTCTTACCTTCATGCAAATAAAACTCCGCAGTCCGATAATAATTGGAAGCCCGTAAATAGGCTTCGCGAGCACTCTCCATATGCCCCTCTGCTAAACAGCGGCTGGCGATTGTAGCAACCCGATCGGCAGTTTGATACCATTCCCGGTACCAACCTTTAAAATCCCCTTCTTTGATCCGGTAGGCTGTTCCTAAGCATTCATTAATATCCGCTCCGCCATAGGCTGTATGGCCGATAGCGCGTAACAATTCAAATGAAAAGCTGGAATCCTTAAAAATAAGTTTCATGAATATTCCTCCTGAAGTTTAATTGACTGACGTAAGTCAGTTAAAGCTCAAAAAATTTTAGTTATACCTTTGCATACCCGCCAGTCTCACATCGATATTTACGCCCAAACTTCCTTTGGGCGCCCCTAGTATCCGTTCACTCATATCTTGTGCTGCCTTACCCTTTTGGATAATCTCATCGTTTTCCCATTGAAAAATTCCCGGATCAAAGATAAATTTAGTTGCTACCAGCATTAATTCTGCTGCTTCTTTCGGATACTCGGTATTAAAAATCCCTTGCTGCACCCCCTCGTCGATAATTTTTGTGTAGAGCGGAACCATTTTTTGGATGGATTTGACAATAATTTTTTGATGCAAACCGTTGTTTTGTTCTAAATGCAATTGTTGAAAGAGCGGATCGTGTTCCCGGTTTAACTGAAACTCCAGTTCGGAGAGGCTTACTATTTTTTGCACCGGATTTAAATTAGGCTGATTTACAACATCGGTAAGCTTTTGAATAATATCGTCATTCAATTGATCAATGACCGCAAGCATTACATTATCTTTGGATTTAAAATAATAATAGAATGTTCCTTGAGCTACATTGATAGCATGAACGATGTCGCTGACGGCAGTTTGGTCAAAACCTTTTTCGCTAAAAAGTTTAGCAGCAGCCCTGATGATCTCGGCACGTCTTTCATCAGGTTCTTTCGAAATCCGGGTCAATATAATCAGCTCCTTATTTGACTGACCTCAGTCAAATATATTATAGACCATTTTTAAAAAATGTCAATTCCCTCGCTTATGGGTATAAAATTTTTCCTCCTCCCTGAATATGATAAATAAAATCCCAATATCCTTCGTTGAGAGGTCAGTACCTATGGATAAACTTTCAAAAAATCCCCAAAATGCCCGCCGCTTTGATAAAAACGGCTGGATTCAAATTCATATCGAAGGGGCTCCCTATGAACGCGGCTATCAGCACGGTTATTTACTCGCTCCCCAAATCGGGGACGTTTTAAGAACCCTCAAATACATTACCCTGTTCAATACCGGTAAAGAATTTCATTTCTTTGTCGATAGCGCAGATAAGATGTTTACTCCCCATATCGACCAGGAATATATGGAGGAAATGCGCGGTATCGCCGACGGGGCCACAGCAGCCGGCATTCAAACTTCTTTTGAGGAGATCTTGGCCTGGAACGGTTATATCGAACTGGTCAATTACTGGTGGCCGAAGGTGCAAAAAAAATCGGAAGAACATACTCCGGAAAAGGAACATTGCAGCGCTTTTATAGCCGTCGGAGGCGCTACAAAATCCCATGGTATTGTAATAGCCCATAATTCCTGGGACCAATTTGTGATTGGACAACATATGAATATCATCCTGGACATTATCCCTTCCGAAGGGTACCGGATGTTCATGCAATCCGGGCCAGGCTATATCGATAGTTTTAGCGACTTTTTCATCACCGGCTCGGGGATCATCGGAACTGAAACCACCATTGCCGGATTTAAACAGTTTAAGGAGGATGCGGCGCCGGAATTTTTTAGGGCCCGTAAAGCCATGCAGTATGGAACTGACATTGACGCCTGGGTGGAAATAATGCAAAAAGATAATAACGGGGGCTATGCTAATAGTTGGTTACTCGGGGATATCAAGACCAATGAAATCGCCCGTTTTGAACAAGGGCTAAACTACAGTAAGCTTAACAAAACCCAAAATGGCTATTTCTCCGGATTTAATGCGCCGGAAGATCCGCGCATCCGCAATCTGGAATGCGGACCCAGCGGATATCTGGATATCCGCAGTACCGGCGCCAGAAGAGTGCGTTGGGAACAGCTCATGAAGGAAAATTACGGTACCATCGATGTTAAATCCGCAGCCCGGATGATTTCGGATCATTATGACGTGTATGAAGAGCGCAACAATCATCCCTGTATGCGGACTATCTGCGGCCATTCCGATGTTGACCCCGCGGAATTTACCGGCCTATCAGGAACAGCACCGTTTCGTCCGGCCGGCGCCTTTGATGGGAAGATAACCTGCAGTGAATTGGCAAAAGATTTTGGTTTTTGGGCTAGATTCGGCCGGGCCTGCGGCGAACCGTTCTTTGCCGAGGAGTTTTTGAATCAAAATTCCCAATGGAATTGGCTCCGGGGTTATCTAAAGGACAGACCGACAGAGCCGTGGACTTTTTTTAAGCCCGTATAAAATAGAAAATGCTGTTGGGTGACTGCTTTCGAAATTTTAACAAGCCATTCATTCCATATAGGGTTTATCCAACCGCTTTTCAAAGGCCCCATTCTTTTTAAGTTCGCGATTCCACTCCCGATCAAATAAGCCTAACAACTTAAATACCCACAATACCGGAAGCATTATTGACGGAATTTTTTCTATCCCCCGTAATTGTTTGAGCAGGTGTGAATCAAGTTTCCCGGTTTGCCCGTAATTTAAACCCAGTTGATACAATTGGCCAAACAGCTTTTCTACGGCCTTTTCCGGCAGCTGTTGGATCCCCTCGGAACCACCTTTGATCATCACGCCGGGGCATTCATAGTTCAACCGTTTTGCGAGTTTCATTAAATAAGTTGCAACAGGCGCCGAATGTTTGGCTTCCGGAAAACCGGAATGAACCAGGAAAATGATTGGTTTTAGGGGTACCGTTTCATCACCGGATTGAAATTTACGGCATGATAATTGATCAATAAAAGCTTTTACTATCCCCGGCATCGCGTCGGTATAGAGCGGAAACGCCAGAAAAACAGCATCGGCTTTAAAAAAAAGTTCGGCGTACTCCGGATATTCTTTGGTGTTTTTAAGAAAATAGGTCTCACAAGTATGACCGGCGGCCTGAAAACCCTTAAGGAACTGTTCCAATAAGATCTTGGTATTGCTGTTGTCTCCACGGGGAGACCCGTTAAATACGACTGATTTCATGGAGGACCTCCTCTGGACTCGTTTGAGTAGTTTGGGTCAGCACTAACCGGGTGCGCAAGTTGAGCGAAAGCCGTTTAAAAATGTGATAATTAATCTCCAGATCCTCCGGATCGGTATCGGGTTCTTTTTCCACCAATACTCCGATGGAAGGTACTTGAGGATAACGCAGATAATGGTGGCATTCGCCTTTATAAATGCCAATATAGGGTAATACGAGCGGAATAATCCGGTCGATCATCTTCTTCATTACGCTATGGATAAAACCAAGACTGAGCGGGGCAGCAAAAACAACCATATCGTGCTTTAAAATTTGCCGTAAAACCGATTCCATGTCATCGTGAAAAACGCATCTGCCCGGAGTTCTAAGCCAACAATTCCAACAACCGGTACAATAATTTAGTTTAAGATCGCCAATCCGCAATGTGGTTACCTCGATCGACTTTTCCTGCATAAGTCCGCTTAACCGGTCCAGATACTCATCCAAGGCGTTTGACCCGGATACCGAATTACCGTTTAAAACCAATACTTTCATCACGAACACCTCCCTTATTTATATTCAGTATTTCCTCAATCAATCCGCGATTTCTGAACCATGTAAGCCCAATAATTCTCTCACGCCATCTTGCGGGTCGATATACTTCATGATAAAATGGGGCCTTTTCTTGTATCGGGCCTGTGCCAGTACCATTTGGGAAAAGTATAGGATACTACCAATAGCAGCGGACTGGAAATATTGCTATAGAGTGTGCTGACCGTATAATAAAGCTCCATCGGCACTGTATATAGCAATATAGTCCGTAGTAATGCCTGAGTCACATTTAAGACGCCCCAGGCCGCCGTAATAATTTGCCAGGCCGATTTATACTTGCGGGTTTGCCGGAAATCCTCCGGAAACAACCCTATATGGGAATCCTCCGCAATCACCTGAATCAATGGCCTGGAAGTGAAAAGGGAGCCAAAAAAGATCAACGCCCATAATATATCAATCACAATAGGGGCTGCCAGATAAAATGCCGGATTGCTCGATAGAATGGTCCCGAGTAATCCAACTGCTGAAAAAATCCCCGCTAGTAAAGCAATTACATTGACTTTATGTTCCCGGATGAGTTTATTCAGCACTACCGCCACGCACCAGCAGCCGGACAAGATAATTCCGGTAAGGTCCATCTTCTGATAATGAAAAACATAAAATATCAGTAATGGTACAATCGCACTGACGATGAATTCCTGGTTGAAAATACTCTTTAGAACTGACGGTTTCTGAACCAAATCCCGCTCTTCATTGTTTTCCACTGCTGTGTTTTCTCCTTTTATTATTGTTTCTTGATGATTTATGCCCCGGCTGATTTCCAATGCTCATTGGCATTTTGTTGATACTCCCGCGGGTCCATAAAGTCCTGGTCGATTATTTTTTGAGTTTCCGCTGTGATTTTTCCCAGTTCGACAACTTCCTTGCCGGATTGACGGACCGCCGCAAAAAATGGAGTGAGCATCTCCTCTAAAATTTCCTGTTCCTGCAATATTCCTCCCTGAGTAGTCAATATGGCGGCATTGAGCTCACCCCGGGTCATTAATTTAAAAGTCTCGAGTAAGCCCGAGAAATTATAGGGTCCCGGAAAACCGCAGTTCGAAATGAGCACCCTTTTCCTGGCCTTTCGCTCGCGCCTCGGATCATGGAGATAGAGTCCCTCCTGTTCCTGAATGGCCGGTGTCACTAACGGAATATTGCGATCCATAAAATCTTTCATCAAACCGGTCACGGTAAAGCAATAAAGCGGAGTCGCATAAACCAGCATATCAGCCGATAAAGCCTTCTCCAGCAACTCCGGCATATCGTCATGATGAACACATACCCCCGGTGTTTTGGTCCAGCAGGAAAAACACCCGATACAATGATTAATTTTTTTATCTTTTAAGTAGATTGTTTCGATTTTGGCGCCCGCATCCCGAGTACCTTCCAAAAACGGCTGCAAAATCCGTTCCGTATTTCCTTCTCTGCCTCTAGGACTCCCGTTAATCGCTAAAACTTTCATTTCTAAAACACTCCTTGTCTTTTCTAATCGGCTTCCAACTTTTTGAGGGAATCCTTATACCAGGCAACTGTCGCCTCCGCACTCTTAACCCCAAAATCAGCCGTTAAGCTCCAAAATAGCGCATCACGGTTCAATCCATTTTCTGTCGAATTTCGGATGATATCAGCCAAAATCTGACGATGAACTGCCAATTTTTCTTCCGCCAGTTGCAAGCGCTGTTTGAGCTCATTAATCATCTGTTCTGGCGGGATATTCGCGCCAAAAAATATTTTAATCAAAAACGCGCTTCGATAATTCTGCGGTTCTTGGGGTTCAGCCAGCCATTTTTGGAGTTCGGCCCTTCCTTGCTCCGTAATATGATAAATCTTGGCATTGGGTGAAGAATCCTGATACTTTACTTCCAGGGTTAACAAGCCTTCATCCTTCATTTGGCTCAGGGTGGGATAAATCTGGCTGAGACTGGCGTTCCAAAAATTGCGGACCGACTCATCAAAAAATCGTTTTAACTGATAACCGGACATACTCTCATAATTCAGAAACCCTAATAATGCATGTTTCAACGACATGTTTTCCCTCATTAACATATGTAACTAATTACTTATATAATCAATTATATATATAAATAATTATATGTCAACAAAAAAGTTTTTAGAATTTTTCTCAAAATAAATGCTGGGTTTGGGAATGATTTGGAAAACCTATTTTTTATAAGGAAGAACGGGCGAAATGATTAAAGATAAAATCGTGATAAGTTCCGTGGCGGGGATACTCGGGACTCTGTGCAAAGATTTACCCAATTATATCTACTATAAGCTGGGAATCATTCATTACCTCTATGCCCAGTTGGCAGCTTCCGCTCATTTGGAACCCAAAAATATTTGTTCTCCTCTCGGCTACATCATCGGTTTCCTGGCGGATATTGCCACCGGAGGAGCTATCGGTATTGCCGCGATTTTGTTTTTAGACCGTTTTGGCATAGAATATTGGTGGTATAAGGGCTTGGCAATTGGGATTACCGTTTGGCTGTTCGGCTTAGGGGTCATCCTCAATCTGGGTACGGTCCATCTCCCCTCTTGTGAACCGCTCTTTCGCTTGACATCTTTATTTGATCATTTAATATTTGGAGTCGTCGTTGTCTATATTATCGGCAAATGGCAAAAAGCAGCCGAAAATTATTGGAAGTAATCACGAATCTATCTGGGGGGCATTTCGCATTAAGGTCGCGATTATGGGGGCCGGGTTATCTGGTTTGGCCTGTGCTATTATCTTAGAAAAAAACGGAATTATACCGACGATTTTTGAAAAACGCAGCCGGGTGGGAGACCGCTTTGTTAACGGTGAAATTTTTCTTTCTATTTTAAATAAACCGGTAAATGACGCCATTGCTCATATAGGGGATACCTACGGAATCTATCTTCAACCCACCAGTTATATCCATAACCTGGTTCTTTATTCGGAGCACCAAAAAGCCGAAATCCATGGTCAATTAGGATTTTGCAACTTACGCGGCCGGGATGAAAAATCGTTTGAAAACCAATTGGCCTGCCAAGTCAAGAGCAAAATTATTTATAATTCCGAATACACCTACGAACGGCTGGTCCAAGATTTCACCCATGTGGTAGTAGCAACCGGGGATGGGGACTATGCCGCCCAAATGGAAAACTATCGGTTGGATTATTCCTCTACTTTAAATGGTTATAATGTAAGCGGTGATTTTAACCGTTATACTATTCGAGTCTGGATGGACAATCAAATTATTCCTAACGGTTACGGCTATCTGGTACCCATCTCTGAAAAGGAAGCCAATATCGTAATATGGTATCCCAAGCATCCGGGACGCCCGAACTTAGATTATCAACAATCTTTGGCAAAACTCTTCCACACTGTTAGTATAGAATTACAGCAAAGCCTCACGATTCTGGATCACTTTGAAATTAATGATTATCAAATCGGTATTTGCCATTATCCTAGAATTGGTAATAGTTATTTTACAGGAAACTGCTTTGGTTCCATCACCCCTTATCTGGGTTTCGGCCAATTTATTGCGATCCTGACCGGTATTTATACTGCCTTGGATATTTGCGGGACCCACCGCTATTTTAATTTAACTAAGCCGTTACGCCGAAATTACGAAAATTCACTGGTCTTGCGACAAGCCTGGGAAGGATTTACCAATCGTCAATTTGATCGAATGGTAAAATTCTTCAGCGGATCCTTGGGAAATATGCTTTTTAACAGTGGCCATTTTGATGTGGTCAAACTTGCCGGCTTTTTAGCGCGACCCTGGGTCAGAAAAAGGAAAACTTTGGACGAATAGCAGGGTAGTGTGAAGTTACCGTAAATAGTGGGTGCAACAGGAAGATTACTAGAAATGATCCGGGGAAGAAATAAAATAGACCGCTCAATTTAATGAACGGTCTTTCTTGTACAAATTAGTAAGGGGCATCTTCCCAAGTAATGGCATCAAACTAAAACATATTCTTTAAGAAGAAGGTGCACTCCCCGCGTAACTTTTTGATTTCATCTGCCCCTTCTGGACAAATTTCATCATTATTTATGATAACACATTTATACGTTTTTGGCAAGAGTTTTAAAAGATAGTTTATCTTCCTTAGCAAAGGCAATAGGTGACGATCAATCTGTGGATCATATCTTCCATGTCGGCGATCAAATCATTTTTACCGTCATGCAGGCTCCAGTCAAAGATAACGCCCCGGGCTGCCACAAAAAGTTGCTCCGTTATTTTTTCGGGCGCTTCGGCGTGGGTCAATTCCCCATTTTCTTGGCCCTGCCTTAAGATATCCGTCAAAAGATCCTGCATGGCCCGGCCATGGGTCAAAAACATTTTATTGGTGGGCATATAAAGATTGCGGACCATCCCGATTCCATCATCCATCGATAACTGAGCATAAATGGCAAAGTAGGCCACAGTCCTTGCGGCGCAATTGTCATACTGGTCAAGCAATTCAGGAACTTTGGCCTTGAAATATTCATCCCCCTGCCGGTAGATCTCAACAAAAAGATCAAATTTCGATTGAAAATAATGATAATAAGTGCCGACCGAAACCCTTGCTTTTTTGGCAATCTGATCAACGGTAACATTTTCATAGCCGTACTGCTCAATCAGTTTGACGCCGCCTTGATAAATCCGTTTTTTGGTGTTCAAAGCCTGTTTTGACCGGTTTGTCATTTTTTTCGCCATGGGACCACTCCTTACGGTGGTCATTATATCAAAGATCATGACGGAAAATCAATCCGCAGGGATCCGATATCCTTTTAATTCTGGGCTGCCCCATTAAATATGGCCGGCCACTTCATAAGCATCCCAAATTGCATACATAATATTGGCGACCCGGCGGGCATCCCCCAGCAGGTAAAGTTCGGAGATCTCCCCGCGCAATTTCTGATAAAGCTCATTTTCAGAGTTATATCCTACCGCAGCGACGACTGTGTCGGCATTCAGTGTTTGAGCTCCATCCGGCGTTTCTACCTGAAGTGAATGACCGTCAAAGCTTTTGGCCTTGGCAGAGGTGATAGTATGAATCCCTTTAAAAGGAATTAAAGCGGCCAGCATTTCACTATTGGCATGGCATAATGGAGCATTCACCGCCAGAATTTTTGGTAGTGCTTCAACAATAGTTACATTTTTGTCTTGGTCGCGGAGCCACAGCGCCAATTCGCATCCAACCAATCCACCGCCAATGATCACCACATCTTTACCGGTCTTAACTTTCCCAAGTAACACATCGGCTGCCGGATGAACGGGCCCCGAACCTAAAGTCAATAACTTCGGCTTGGATCCGGTTGCCACAATCACCGCATCAGCCGGATATTTATGGATAGCTTCCATATCCAGCGCCGTATTCATATGAACCTCAACGCCAAGTTCTTTGAGTTCATGAGTATACCAGGCGGCGAGGGCATGATCATCCTCTTTAAAGGCAGGCACTCCACCGGGAATCAGATTACCGCCCAGCCGAGGGGATTTTTCATAAAGCATCGGCTGATGACCGCGCAGTGCCAAAACCCGGGCTGCTTCACAACCCGCCACCCCGCCTCCGATAATAAGGATTCTTTTCTTTTTTGCGGCTGGAACCAGGCGTTCAGCTCGCTCACGGCAGGCCTGCGGATTTACCGCGCAGTTGAGAACGGAATATTCCTGAATCCGCCCCATACAACCTTCATGGCAAGACAGACAAGGACGAATTGAAGCTGTTTGGCCGGCCTGAAGTTTATTCACGTAATCCGGATCCGCCAGTAAAGGACGGCCTAAAGACACAATGTCACAAGCGCCCTCGGAAACCGCTTTAGAGGCGAGCTCCGGGTTATCCATCCGTCCGGCGCAAATAACCGGAACATCAAGAACAGTCTTCACCATTTTGGCATAGGGAATATAAAGACCCTTTTCCTGATACATCGGAGGATGATTCCACCACCAGGCATCATAACAGCCTACATCGACATCCATGGCGTCGTAGCCGTATTCCGCCAAAAGTCTGGCTGCAGCCAACCCTTCTTCAATATCTTTACCTTTTTCGGTGAACTCTTCCCCCGGGAGTCCGCCGACCCGCCAGTCTTTGATGAAACTTTTGACGCTATAGCGCAACGTAACCGGAAAATCCTTGCCGCAAGTCTTTTTAATTTCGTCTAAAACCTCGCGGGCGAAACGCAAACGGTTTTCCAGACTTCCGCCATATTCATCCGTACGCTGATTGAATAAAGCAATGGCGAACTGATCCAGCAAATATCCCTCATGCACCGCATGAATCTGGACCCCGTCAAATCCGGCCCGTTTGGCGTTAAACGCTCCTTTCCCGAATTGGGTTACAATTTCCCGGATTTCTTCCTTGGTCAGCGCCCGGCACGTTTTATCCAGCCAACGGTGAGGAATGGGCGAAGGCGCAACCGGCGGATGCTCACCCAAGTTAGTCGGGATGGTGACCCGACCGAATCCACCGGATAATTGCAGAAAAACTTTGGAATCGTAGGCATGAATTTTTTCAGTCATTTCCCGGGCCGTTCGGATAAAATGGACCGGATTGTGAGTTGAGCAAGGGCAGCTCGGCATATCATGCTGTTCGATTTTATTATCAACGAAGGTAACACCGGTGATAATCAGCCCGGTACCACCTTTGGCCCGTTCGACATAATAGTCGATCCCGCGCTGATTAAAACCACCCTCGGCATCACCCATCCCTAATGGACCCATAGGCGCCATAGCGAAACGATTTTTGAGGCGGCAATTGCCAATCAAAGTCTCTTCAAACAAATTGGCATATTTATTTGGCATAGCTTAATCTCCTCCAATTTTTGCATCCTTATTTCATTGAATGAATTCACCGAATCGATTTTACAAAATTAATGTATATCGACCCGAGGAACTTGTCAAGATTAAATACTCATTTACCTCACAATTCCTTATTTCCATTATCCATTAAAACGGTAACCCGTCCCCCACAATGTTTCAATGAGTTCCGGATTAGCAGGGTCTTTTTCAATTTTTTTGCGGATTTTTTGAATATGGACCGGTACAGTGGCGGAATCCCCATAGTATTCGGCGCCCCAAACCGCATCAAATAAATGTTCCTTGGTAAAAACCACATTTGGATTGGAAGCCATAAAGACCAATAGTTCATACTCTGTGGAGGTCATCTGCACTTCTTTCCCATTGACCCAAACCTTATGCGATGCCGTATTGATCTCCAATCCCTTGCAATTAATGACCTCACTTGCCGGGTCATTCCCTTTCAGTCTTTCATACCTCTTAATATGGGATTTGACTCTGGCCGCCAGTTCCGCCGGGCTAAAAGGCTTAGTCAAATAATCGTCGGCCCCGCACTCTAAGCCGCGAATCTTGTCAATATCTTCACTTTTGGCCGATACAACAATTAACGGAATCTCGTACTTTTTCCGTACTTCTTTGATAATTTCCAAACCATCTTTCCCCGGAAGCATCAGGTCGATCACAATCACATCGTGCTGACCGGTCAGTGCCATTCGTAGACCTGCCTCCCCATCCTGTACAATCTCGGCCTGGTAACCGTTTAATTGCAGATAATCTCGCTCCAATTCGGCGATATTAATATCATCTTCAATGATTAGAATTCTCTTCATAGCTCATTTTCCCCCAAACCCTCCACCAATGGCAACTCAATGGTAAAACAACTGCCTGCATTCAAAACACTCGAAACCGAAATCCGGCCGTCGTGGGCCTCCACCAATTCCCGGGTAATCGCCAGACCCAGTCCCGTACTGACATCATCTTTAGTCCGCTCGGCATCGATACGGTAAAAGCGTTCAAAAATGTACGGTAATTTCTCAGTGGGGATACCCGAGCCGTTATCCTGAATCTCGATTATGACCCGGTTGTTCTGCCGGGAAATGGTTGTATCAATCCTTAAGCCAGTCTCCGGCCCATACTTTATGGCGTTTCCGATAATATTCCGGACCGCCTGATGAATTCGCTTACGGTCGATGTTGACAATACATTCCAAGGCTAAATTGTCGCGATAGGAAAATTCAATCTGCTTCTCCGCAAGTTCAAGTCCCAGTTCTTCCATTAAATCACTCATGAAATTACGGAACGGGATTTTTTCAAATCGAAACTCCAGTTTGTCCAGATCCAGTTTGGAGAAAAGGAATAGGTCGTCAATGAGCTTATTCATATAAGCCGTATTATGATAAATAATTTGAAGATAGCGGCGAAGCTCCTCCCTACCCAGGTCAGTCCGTTCCAAAATCGCCTCAATATAACCCTGAATGGAAGTGATCGGAGTCTTCAGGTCGTGAGAGATGTTAGCCAGCAAATCTTTGCGGTTCTCTTCATATTCGACCTTGACCTTTTCACCCTCCTGCAACTTCTGGGCCATCTGATTAAAGGATACCACCAAGAGAGTAATATCGTTTAGTACATCACATTCGATTCGCACCCCATAATTCCCCCTGGCAATCTCTTCAACCCCTTTTTTCAACTGATCGATCGGATTGAAAACCCTTTTTTCCAGACGCCATAGGAAAAAAATCTCGTAAACTCCCCCAATACTGATCAGTACTGCTATGAAGATACCAAAAATACCGATGCCCATGTATCGAATAATTAAATACCACAAGGTGAGGTTGATGATGATGAATACCGGCCGTATATATTTCAAACGCCGGTTGTAATGCTGGAATTGGTTAAATTTTGAAGGATCCAGTGGTTCTTGACGATTTTCTGCTTGTAAGATAATTTTCTGTTGACGGTGATATTCCATATGCTGCCTCATAAACTCCCGGATAAAGGCCTGCCGTTTAAGGAGACGTTCATTCCGGCGACATTGAAAATCGTTCAACAACCATTTGACACCCCATAGACTCATGCTTTATTCTTCTTTCACAGCGTTTTTGATATCGATTCCAATATACTATATCCAACAACAACAATGCAAATGCAGTTGGCAAAAATATCAGTCCAGACTATCCTTCAGTTTAAATGTAGCGTCCAAGTACTTGGCGAGATGTACAGAAGGCGGATTTGTTCAAAGATATAATTTATGGCTATTAAGTCTTTACCGCACCATCGTGAAAATGGTTTTTTAGTAAATACCTCTAAGCAGCGACCCCATTTTGCCAAATGTAACAGACGTTCCCGAATTTGAATCCGACTTTCCTGTTCATACGCTATAATCAATCCCGAAAGTGAAAAATTGAAAATGCCACACCCAATAATCGACGTTAAAAACAAAATAATATCTCGGAGGAAAATACCTTCAAAAAATTCCGGTTTAATATCCTCTTCAAAATCGATAAGATAAATTTGCCCATCCTTAAGAGTAAAATTTCGGATTTGAGCTCCGCCATGACATTGGCCTTTGCGATGGAGTTTAGCCAATTCACGAATGGCCATTTCTAAATAATATTGGGTTTGCTCCGGTTCGCTTCGAATTAATTTTGGCAAATCCGGCCCACAATCTTCAATGATTAAATAATGTTCCGAATAGGAGTAAACTTTAGGCACATGAATGCCCAACTGTTGAAGTTCAAAAAGCTTTTCTGTTTCATGAATAATTACATTTTCTCCTTTGGGAATGAGTGTTGGAGCAAATAATGGGATCCGAGTAATATCATAAATAATACTTTGCAATCGGTGAAACTGATTCCGTTGCAAACCCGTAGATAATTTTACGTAACAATCGTTACCTGCGTATGTTGCTTTAAAGACCCGATCTTGAAGATGGTCAAGGATCTCTTCAAGAGATTCGACATTTTTCATGAATCATCATCCTTTTTATATCGATTCCCGCTATTTAAAAAATTATCAATCCTTGCCGGACACTAAATCAAGTTTAGCTTCAGCCGTCAAATAAAGGGCTACTCCCCGGTAATATCCGTTTAAGGCTTGATCCAACGCTAACTGAGAGTCCATGATATCCATGGTAGTGGCCAAACCTTGCTCAAAGCGGCCTTGGGTTTCTTCCAAAGATTCCTTGGCCATATCAATATTGGATTGGTTGGCTCGGATCACTTCGAAACTTTCCTGGATGTTTTGAGCTGCTTGTTCCACATCCAGCTTGATTTGATCGCGTAATCCCGCTTCCTGAATCTTTGTCAGGTCCCCATTTTTTTGCGCTCCGGCTACCTGCGCTGAAGTCGTAAAACCATCAAAAAGATTCCCGGTTATATTCAACGTTAGCGTCCATAATTTACTGTCATTCCAATGGTCGGGGTTATAATCCAGGCTCCCCTCTTGGTATTGCCCAATTAGCGAAATATTCGGCTTAAAACCGGCTGCCGCCAATCTCTTTTGATATTGGGCAATCATTTCTGCCTGCTTCATTTGTCTTATATCCGGCCGGTTTTGATAAGCCGACTCCAGCGTTTGGTCCAGCAAAAAGGAGGGCTGCGCCGGAAGCTTCATTGTATCGGAATCGAACGCTACCGAATACTGCCGGCCTTTAGAATATCCGATCAAAATGGCCAGATTAAGTTTAGCGAGGCCTACGTCATTTTGAGCCGCTATCAATTGCGGTTTTAAAGAGTCCCGCTCTACTCTAGCGCGAAGTAATTCGAATTTGGAAACGGTCCCAATCTTATATAAATTCTCAGTTCGGGCCACATGGTGATCCAGATTATCCAGGGATGATGCAGCCACTTTTTCCACCCGCTCCGCCAGCCACACCTGGTAAAAAACCTGTTTTACCTGAAAAGTCAATTGTTGTTTGGCCGCTTGCTCATTCTCCAGGGCCATATCGTATTGGGCTTTTACGAGCTGAATTTCATTGGACACCTTTCCTCCGGAATAAAGGTTCTTGGTCAGTGAAATTGCCACTCCCGAGTCATCGGTGGAAGCTCCGAGGAATACATCTTCGTCATAAGGATAAATTGCCTCTTGGGCTTTGTCCACAATAAGTGAGTAATTAAGTTTAGGCCAATAAGCGCCCCTTGCTTCGTTGATAGCCGCCCCAGCAATTTCCACTTTTTTCTCGGCTGCCTTAATCGTTTGACTATTATTTGAAGCCAATTGCAAACAACGATCTAGCGATAACATTTCCGGTTCGGCTGTCACCGCCGAATCGGCAGCATACATCATTCCCGGTAAACCCATAAATATCATGATACCTAAACTAATCCACAATGTTTTCGTCATTGGACAGACTCCTCTCACCCGAAATTCTTTTCAAGATTTATGACTAGCTGGAAAAACTTTTTTAGTTTTGATGCGGAACAGAAGTACCGGAATAAGCCCCGCTAATGTTAAAAAAGCGGTAACCCAATAGCAATCATTAATGGCTTGAACATACGCTTGTTTAGCCAAATAGCTGCCCAACATCGATTGGGCTTGCAACAGCGCTTGATAGAAATGAGCCGAATTTCCAGCCATGGCCTTGGCAAATGCCGCATATCCATTTAAAGAATGGTGAAATATGGGGGACCCCGTTTGAATGGACTGACCAATAATGGCAGTATGAAATATCTGACGTTGGATTAAAATGGTGCCGAGCAGGGCTACGCCAAAGCTGCCGCCCACTTGACGGGTAATCGCGATAAGTCCGGATGCCTGAGCCATTTTTTCCTTGGAGATCTGCACCATTGAAACTGACATTAACGGAGTGAACAACAGCCCCATCCCAAACCCCCGTATTATGAGCGGCAGCATGATTTGAGCCTGCTCGGAAAAAAGCGATAAAAAGCTGTTTAAATACATACTAAGGCCCATTAAGATCACCCCTAAAACCAGAGGAATTTTAGGATTCAACTTATCCGCCATTCCTCCCGATACCGGCGACATAACGGCTTGAATAATACCCACTGGGAGGAAGACTGCGCCCGACTGCAAAGCAGTATATCCCAAAGCGTTCTGTAAGTATAAAGGTTGAATAAAAGTGCTGCCGAACATGCCCAGTCCAAATATAAGCAAAAGAATATTGGCCAGGCTAAAATTAAAGTCTTTCAACAATCCCAAATCAACCAGGGGATTTTTCACCGTAAACTCCGTGACTAAAAAAACAATGAATCCTACAAATGAAAGTGCAAAACAAGTAATACTAAACTGCGATGTCCAGCCGCCCACATTCCAAGCAGCATTACCATCGGCCAAGGCGATTAATAAGAAGCTGAGGAAAGCCGACATGGACAAAAAGCCGACAAAATCAAAGGTCCGTATCGTTTCGCTTTTATATTCCCGTTGAATAATTATAGTCGCTAAAATTCCCAAACAACCAACCGGTACATTTACACTAAAAATCGATTGCCAACTGAGATGGTCGATTAAGTAACCTCCAATGAGCGGCCCAAAGGAGACCGAGGCTGCACCGGCAATGCTCCAAAAGCCCAAGGCCAATCCCCGCTGCTCCGGTGGAAATTCCCGGGTAATAATGGCCATACCCACCGGCATCATTAGTCCGCCGCCGACTGCCTGAATAACCCGGAAAAATATTAAGGCATTTTCATTCCAGGCTGTCCCGCAAAGCATTGAACCGGTCGTAAACAACAGCAAAGCTACAAAATAGATCCGTTTATAACCGAAACGATCGGCCAACCAACCGGAGGTAGGCAACATCACTGCAAATACCAACATATAGGCTGTAGCGATCCAGGTAATCTTATCAACACTGGTGCCAAAGGTGGCCATGATTTTCGGCATACTCACATCGACAATTGTCGAGTCCAGAACCGCCATAAAAGTGCCGATCATGATATTGGCCAGAACCCACCAACGATATGATCCATGTCCAGGTTGCAGTGAAGGAAAATTTTTCAGCAATCGATGACGAAGCCCTTGAAAAATCCCCATTTTATTTCACCTTCACTTTGACTTCCACCGACATCCCCGGCAATAACGGTTTAGCGCTAACCGCATTCTCAATGCCGATCTTCAACGGCACCCGTTGGGTGACTTTCGTAAAATTTCCGGAAGCATTATTGGCCGGAATCAATGAAAATTGAGAGGCGGTATTAACACCGATTTCTTTGACTTTACCGTAAAAATGGAGCCCCGGATATGCATCTACCGCGATCTCTACTGGATCGCCTACGCGGATAGCCTCCAATTTGGTCTCCTCAAAATTGGCCGTCACCCAAACATGCTCGAGATCATAAATGGTAAATATGGATTGTCCGGGTTGGACCACATCTCCGGTTAAGACCCATCTTTTCGAAACAACACCGGCAATCGGTGTATCAATCTGGAGATTTCTTCGATTCGTATCGTCTACCCCCAGCTTAGCCTGGGAAGTTTTTACCGCCGACAGCGCGAGAGTAAGATTGACCTTGGCGACGTCCAGAGCATGTCGGGCATTGTCATACTCTTGTCTGGAGATAAAATTTTTATCGAATTGCGCCTCAGCTCGCATAAAATCTGTTTGTGCCTTATTCAAATTGACCTGAGCCAGATTAATATTTTCTTGGGAATTGGCAAAAGCCGCTTGGTCTTGAACCTGCTGCGCCTGGACATCGGCATCATCGAGCTCAGCCAGCAATTGTCCGGCTTGAACCGGCTGGCTTTCCTGCACCAATAATCGGCTGACCCTCCCCAATACTTTCGAACTGATAGTGGATTGAAAACCATCGATCATGGCATCATCAGTTGAAATGTAGCCATGGAGCTGCGTATACCAGTACCAGCCTCCGATACCCCCTAAGATGACAAGCAGCAAGCCCGGGATGAACAATTTTTTGAACCCATCCGATTTCATTGGAAACACCCTTTCGTTTCTTGAATGATTTTAATGGGATAATTATAAAAATCATCCATAAAAGGGCTTTAAAGCATTTTTAAAATGTTTATAAAAAAGTATAAAGAATTTATAAATCTGTAGCGTTAAAAAATGGCGCGGCAACTAAAGACCTCCTTTTAAAACCATGAAAATAAAAAAGTACAACCTTGCTTATTGATGAAATGCAAGGTTGTACTGATGTGAATTTGTACCCATTCTCTATGCGACTTTGTTATTCCCGCAATTGAAAGCCTAAGTCGAGCGCATCGCAAAATATACTCCGGCAAGGATCAATAGACCCCCCAGGAAAAAGATTGCCGTCAATGCCTCTCCCAAGATGAGCCACCCCAATACACTTCCCACTACCGGCTGGAAAAAGAAGAATAAGCCGGCCTGATGGGGATTGGTCAGTGCCAGTCCCTTGTTCCAACAAAAATAGGCTATCGTAGTAGCGAAGAT
>WSSedL1CaDRAFT_10000454_pt1 | contig 28979 bp, 15 predicted proteins | sample WetSurSL1Cattail_FD_9464 | JGI IMG/M metagenome (IMG submission 9464)
CCTATGCCGCCGTGATCGGCGCAAACAATAAAAAGAGTACTTTCATAAATTCCCGCGTCTTTAGCGGCTTGTAATATAATGCCAAGTAGGGAATCCGCTTTTCCAACGGCATTAAAATATTCTGGCGAACCATGCCCGCTCTCATGCCCCGCTCCGTCTACATTGTCTAAATGAATAAACGTAAAAGTCGGTTTTTTAGATTTTATATAATTTGCCGCCAGTTCAGTCGTATTGCATTCGTCTTTTCCATTGACGTCGTAGTTAGGAGCAGATTTTTCATACAATCTGCCAAAACCATCCCAATGATATATCGCCCCGATTTCAGCGTCAGGCATCTGCTGACGGATTGTTCCAAATATTGTAGGGAACATATCTTCATTTGGCGCCGTAGTAACTGGATTGATTGAAAAATCGTGCGATTCCCATTCGTTTGACAAAATACCCGTCTGAATAAGATCGGCTCCTGATATTATTGCTTCCCAATTTGGGGTGCTAACTGTAGGCAGCACAGATCTGCCATGCATAGTATAAGCGCCGTTTTTCATTAAGAACTCCATGTTAGGGGTTTTTGCATGTTTAATTCCATTAGGACTCATACCGTCGACGCCAAACACAATAACATGTTTAATTTCTTTTATCTGAGGGAATAAAGAAACGTTTATTAATAAAAATCCCGCCAGTAATAATTCTGTAATTATTCGTATTCTTTTCAAATGTGATTCTCCTATTATTATAAATTATAATTCGCAAATACATTCGTCAATAATTGATATTGCTTTCTGCATCTCTTTTTGCGTTATGGTTAAAGGCGGCATCAAAGTAAGAACATTGCCCCCTGATATTTTAAAGCTTAATCCTTTTGAAAGAGATTTGTATAATATCTTTTCGGCTTCTTCATTTGCCGGCTCTTTTGTGGCGCGGTCTTTTACAAGTTCAACACCCATTAGCAAACCAATACCTCTTACGTCTCCTATAATATTGCGCTTAGCCTGCAGGCATTTAAACTCATGCAGGCTCCATTCGCCGAGAGTTTTTACCTTTTCCAGAATATTTTCTTCTTCAATAATTTTAATTGTCGCCAGACTTGCAGCGGCTCCAACCGGATTTTTTTCATGCGTATAATGCCCCAGCGCTATATTCCCTGCAACATCATATTCTTCTTTGGTAAGAATCCCCGCCATTGGTATAACGCCGCCGCCGAGCCCTTTGCCTATGCAAAGGATATCAGGCGTTATTCCGCTGTATTCATGCGCAAACATATAGCCGGTGCGCCCAAGGCATGTTGGTATCTCGTCTAAAATTAGAAGAGCTCCATATTTATCGCACAAACTGCGCAGCCCCTGCCAGTACTCCTTTGACGGAATAATAGCGGTCGTATACCTGATCGGTTCAGCGATAAAAGCTGCAATATCAGGTTCGTGTTTGAACACATATTCAATGTACTCAAGCGAATCCATTCCAGACGTCTGATCGTTTCCAAGAAAATTTCTGTACTCTGACGGAGGCGGGACATGTATTGCGCCTGGAAGCAGCGGGCCTATATTTGAAATAAATAAAGACTCGCCGCCAACGCTTATAGAATCGAGCGAAGCGCCGTGAAAAGAATCCCACCAGCTTATTGTTTTAAACCTGCCGGTAACAATTCTAGCCAACTTAAGAGCCATTCCAACGGCAAGCGTTCCTGCTGGCGCAAAGAGAGCTTTATTTAATCGGCCGTCTGTAAGCTCGGTAAGCTTTTTTGCAAGTTGAATTGCAGGCTCGTTTGTATAACGCCTTGGCGAAAATGGGAGCTTATCCAATTGCTCCTTTACCGCCTCAATTACTTTTGGATGTTTGTATCCAACCTGATGAACATTGTTCCCATGAAAATCGAGATATTTACGTCCCTGCATATCTGTTATGTAGCTTCCTTCACAGCTTTCAAGAACGTTCATGCATGGTGTTGAAAGAGACTGGTGTAAAAAATATTTTGCGTCAAGTTCTAAAAGCTCTTTTGTTTTTTCGTCAATATTTTCAGAAATCCAATTGTCCCTTAACTGAGAAACGTTTACATCCCCTTCGGTTTTGTCAGCCTTATTCACAATATCATTATTAGCAGTTTCCATATAACTTCCGTTTGGTTATGTTTTCTCGTAATTTTTTCCGGTAGAGCTTAAAACAAGTACTCATCATATAATTATTTTCTGTTAGCTCCCTAAATAAAATCTATTTTTATATTGCTAAGTTTTTACGGTTTTTCGCCGTTTCTTAATCTATAATTGATATCTTCAATAATTACTGGGAGTTCCGTAATTGAATCAATAACATAATGTGCGCCGGAGTTAAGAAACTTATTTCTTATTTTTTCTTTTTTCTTTTCAAGTGATATAGGATCAGCAGCGTTTACTTCTTCAATAGTCATTCCCATTTCATTACTTGAAGTTACAACGCCAATGCTCCACATAGAAGCGTTAAGTCCTTCTTCAATATCCGGAATAGTATCGCCAATTTTCACAATTGATTCTAATGGGTATACTCCAAGGTTAGCCGTATTTTGTAAAGCCATCCATGGAGCAGGCCTTCCAGCAGGGACTTCATTAGCGCATACAATTGAATCGGGCAGGAAACCCTGTTTTTTACTTTCCGCAATTACAACCGCAGTCATATCTGTATTATAACCTGTAGTTGAACCAATTTTAATTCCAGCTTTTCGTAATTCATCCACTGTTTCCTTTACGCCGGGGATTAACTCAGAGTATTCTGATAGAATTCCAATTTGTCTCGGGATGAAATCTGCATACAATTCATCCAAATCATTTTCGTTCCAGCTGCGGCCATATACTGACTGCCATTTTTCTGCAACGTCGCTCATATTCAATATTTCTTTTATGTGATCTCTCTTTGCAATTCCCATTGGTATTCTTGCCTGTTCAATTGTAATTTCGATATTACGAATTTTGAATACCTCAACAAAAACAACAGCCGGAGCAAAACATCCATAATCGACAGTTGTTCCAGCCCAGTCAAATATCACAGCCTTAACTTCCCCGGTATATTTTCTACAAAATTTATATTCCATTTATTCTCCTATACATGCTTAACGCATGTTAATATTCATTTCAATAAGCGTATCTTCCATAAAATGAAGAAGCGTTTCAATATCATTTTTATTAATTCTGCCAAGGGTTCCAATTCTAAAGCACTGAATATCGCTTAGCTTGCCTAAATAAATAACCTGCCCTTTTTCATTCAGCCTTTTGTAAAATTCTTCAAAGTCAAATGCAGGATCATTGGGATACAAAAAGGAAGTAATAATATATCCGGCCAGATCGTCGCTCAGATATTTTTTAAAACCAATTTTATTCATCCCTTTAAGAAGAGTTTCGTAATTTTCTTTATACCGTTTGCCTCTGCTTTCTACTCCCCCTTCATTTTTTAGTTCTTCAATAGCTTTACCCAACGCGAGCAAAATTTGTATAGGAGGCGTAAATCTGAACTGCCCTGTTGTTTCCAACCCCTTCCATTGATCGTAAAGATCGAGACTAAGACTTCTTGCGTAACCTTCTGTTTTAAGAAGAGATTCTTTTTTTGCTAAAACCAAAGAGCAGCCTGGAACGCTCTCAAGGCACTTATTTGCCGAGGTGACAAGAAAATCTATATTGTTTAATTTTAGGTCTATTGGCATAGCTCCAAAACTGCTCATCGCGTCAACATTATACTTCCTGCCATAGCGTTTAACAATTTCCCCAATTTCTGTAATTGGATTTATAATGCCTGTAGTCGTTTCGCAATGCACAACCCATACGTTTGTAATCTTTTCGTCATTTTTAAGCGTAAGCTCAATTTCTTCCAAATTAGGCGATTGATTTTCGTGATATACAAGGCTAACCGCGTCAATCTTTAGAACATCGGCAATTTGTTTTATTCGTTTACCATAAGCTCCATTAACAATAACAAGCGCTTTGCCGTCAGGCGGAACTGTTGAGCCGACTGTAGCTTCAACGCCAAATGTGCCGCTCCCCTGCATTATTATTGCTTCGTACTCGCCTTTTTTTACGTTTGCAATTTCTAAAAGAGCGTTTCTAATTTCCTGCACTATACTTATAAACTTATAATCCCTTGAACCAAGATCCCTTAACATAACTTCTTTAACCGTTCTGCTTGTTGTAAGCGGACCTGGCGTAAATAGAATTTTATCTTTCCAGCTTTCAATATCATTATACATTATAACTGTTCTCCATTTTTAATTTTTCCTGCTGAACCAGGATAGTTTTATTCTCTGTTTGTTTTCTATTTTTGAAATATATTATTGAAACTACAGTAAGCGCTGAGCCAATAACTGCCATGACATAACTTGAGTTAATGAAAAAACCAAGCCAGCTAATATTTGGCTGACCAAAATTTTTATACAGCAATACGCCTACGCTTGCAAAATAACCAAACGCATCCGCTATATAAATTAAGAAGCCCGAGTTCCCTTCCGATTGAAACGCCGCTATCATCCTGTCAAAAAGAATTGCGTTAAAAGGCACATAAGCCATATAAAGCCCAAAGCCTTCTAATATCATCCATACTAAAGGGGATATTATTTTAAACTGAAACGCGAATGTAGAAACGCCTGTAAGAAGCAATCCGCCAAAAACAATATAATGGTTCATAAGTAAAGCTTTATGATTGTCTTTAATAATTATCATAAATGAAAGTATGAGCAAAGTTCCAAACGCTATTGGCAATTCGCTGTAAGTAAAAATCATAGGCATATTTTTATAGCCTACAGAGCGCCATATTTCAACGGCAAAGTTATCCCGTAAATCTCTGAATGCGGATAGGAACATATAAATAACAGTAAGAGTAATTATTCCAAAAGCGAATTTCATAAAAAAGTCTTTTCTGTCTTTTTTATTCATTGGGATTCTTTTTGTTTTAAGTTTTACGTCTTCTTCATTTGGAGCGGGAAGCTGATTGAGAGCCCATACAAAAAACAAAAGCGGCAGCAAAAATAAAGCCCCTGTTATATATGGCATCTGAAATTCCGAAAAACCCCAATTAGTAATAACAATGCTGCCGACAGATTTAACAAATCCAGACGATACAATAAAACTTGCGCATAAGCCTACGCCAAGAATTTCAGTTAGTTTTCTCCCTTCTAAGTAACTGAAAATAAGACCCCATATCATGCCAAGCGGAAGCCCGTTGATAAACATAAAAATAATATTATATGGAGCCGGCACAATAGAAAAGAAGAACAATGATATTTCTGCAATGAGAATAAAAACTATAATTGTAATAGCTCTTTTGGCGGCTGTCATCTCAGATACTATTTTTATCCCGAGAAATTTTGAGAGCATATAACCAAACACCTGAGCGATTACAATAATAGTTTTAAAACCAATTCCCCAATACTCTAATCCTTCAAATCTTGCGGCAGTAAACGGTTTTCTGAATGCGTACATACATGCGTATGCAGAAAAGGCGGCAAGAATTGCGTACACTGAAAATGCTATGCTGTTTGTTCCGGCAAGCCAGTTTTTAATTTTTCCGTTTTGCATTTTAATCCGGTTTATTTTTATTAGAAAAAGAATAACGGAGAAGCTGCGCTTCTCCGTTATTGATGATGTCTTAAAGAATTTTACTTAAGCAGTAGAAGTTTTTTAGTCTGTTCGAATTTTTCGCCAGACGCGCCTTCGGCTGTAAGTCTATAGAAATAAACGCCGCTTGCGCAATTGATAGAACTGTTTTTTGCATTCCATACAACCGTATGGCTTCCTGCATCCATTTGCTGATTAATAAGCGTACTAACCTGCTGACCAAGAGAATTATAAACTATTAACTTTACTTTTGAAGATGAAGCCAGAGTAAACTTAATGTTTGTTGAAGGGTTGAACGGATTAGGATAAGCTTCGTTAAGCGAATATTTAACAGGGATTGTTTTGTCTTTAACGTCTACTAAAGTTCCTAATGGAGAAGTAGCAGCGTTCTTAGTGCCTAAAGCATAGTTATTATCAGACAACTGAACCCCTTTGAAAACAAGCTGAGTCCCATTTACAATACTCGGCGCTGAAGCGCTTACTACGCTAAACAAACCGCTTGTTCCTTTTCTTGCAAGAAGAACATAATTAGAAGAGTCTCCCGGAGCGCCGATATTCAAAGCGCTGAAATCGAAATTTACATCGGCTGTAACTGGAGTTTGCGTAGCGTCTAACGCCCACACTCTATTTGTTCTTAAAGCTACTAATCCGTTTACATTTGAGCCTGTAGCTCCTGCCAGATTATTATGACTGAAAATTGCAAACGGATTAGAAGAACCGTCTATTTTTTTTAATAAACTATTTTTCTCTTCCTTTGGATTTGCAAATACTTTAGAACGGGCGGCAGAGCTAAAGGTTCCGTTAATTGTTAACCCGCCTGAAACAGCCTGATTAACCGCGCCCCATACTGCTGTAATATCTTTACCCGGAGCGACAAGCGAATCTGCTATTGGAGCATATGAAACATTAAATGTAGGACTATTTACTAAAGTTGCCGTATGGCCATTACCGCTTGCGTCTGCTATAGTTAACCCAGAGCCTTCGTCAAATTTCCAATAACCAGTTAGGTTTTTATAATATGGATGAGCTGAAGTAACTGTTTTAAATTTCCACTCTTTCAGTACAGAAACATCAGGAACTACGCCTTTCCAGATTCTGACTTCGTCAATTTCGCCCGGATATTTATATCCGTCGGAATAATTGCCTGTGCCGTCTTCGCCCATATTAATATTATATTGAGTATCCATACTCTTTAAACCATTAGTTAGTGCAATATCAACCGTAACGATCGTATCGGTAATTACTCTAAAACTTTGGTTTGTGCGGTCTATTATTAAAGCAAGATAATGCCAGTTGCCATCTGCAATTTTTGGCTGAGTAACGTCATATCTTGTCGTACCGTCAGCAAAATTGACTTTCCAGTCATCCTGATGAATAAACAAACCCCAGCCTGCATTACCGCCAGAGCCCCAGTCTTTATTAGAAATAATTGAAGGATCTCCGTCAATAGTCAGGTTTGGTTTTGTCCAAACTTCTACAAAGAAACTTGTAGTCTCGCCAAAATCGAAATCAGGAGAATGAGGGACTGATATATAACGGTTAAAAGAACTGCCGTCTACATAAATTGAGCTGCGAGCCGTTGTGACTTCAGTATTTTTTTCGTGCGAAAAACCGCCCATTCCTTTAATCTCAAGAGTAGCCATAGCTCTGTTATATATTGCCAGATGAGCTACGTCCATTCCGTTATCTTCTCCCTTAGCGCCAGTAAAGAAAAGTAATTTGCCGTCTGCGCTTGCTGGAGATAATGAGAACCTGCCGTCAATTGGAAGAGCTCCGCCATTACGCAGCGAATCGCCGTCAAGATAAATTGTAAAACTTTTTCCTAATTGAGCTGAAAGTACAACTCTATACCATTCGCCTGCGGTTAGAGCTTTGTCAATAAATCCGGTTGAAGGACTACCAATTTTCCCTTCTTTGTTAATTACAATTTCTGCCGAATCTGTATTAGCGCCGTTTGTCTGGAACAATGCATATTGTTTGCCCAAAGCAGGTATTCTAATATCAAACGAAAGCGTATAAGCATTTACATTATTGCCGCCGCCATTATTGTAAACAGGAGGCAAAGCAGTATAGTAACTTCCCGGATCAAGGCTGACCGCTCCATCGCCTACAGCTGGACCTGTGATAGCTGTTTGAACGCCTGTTAATTGTAATTGTTTTCCTATTGTCGGATAAAGTAAACTATCCGCTTTATCAAAAGACCATTCCGAAACCGGAATCTTTAAGCTTAAAGCATGGTTGTAACCGCCAATGCCGTAAATTTCAGCGTCGGTTAAAGTTCTGTTGTAAAGCGCAATCGACGAACAGTCAATCGTTCCATCCTCGCCGTCGTTATCAGCAAAGAAAAGAACCTGGTTTGCGTCGTTAATTGAAGAGAGTGAAAATCTACCGTCTAGCTTTTGTGTCCCGCCATCTAGTATTAGCCGGCCATCAACATAGTATTTATACGAATGACCGAGATCAGCGGCAACAACAAGTCTGTACCATTGTCCCGCGCTAACAGTATCATAAGAATATCCTGTTGTTCCTACGCCTATATGACCGCCTGAGTTAATGAATAATTCAGCGTCGTCAGAAGCTGCATCAGTATTAGCCGCAAAGAAGGAATACCATGTTCCGCTTGTCGGCATTTTGAAATCAATAACCATTGTGTACTGATTAATATTTTTTGCAGTATCTGCGCCGTTTGGCGAAATATCATGGAAGCATCTTAAAAAGCTTCCTGTTCCTACTTCAATCGCGCCATCAGTACTAGTAGGGCCGTCGACTACTTTAAAAGAAGGCGTAGCTCCGTTTAACTGATCTTTAACAAGAGCATTGCCTACTGTAGCTTTTAAAATGTCATTTGAATCGTCAAATTTCCAATATCCCTTTAAGCCGTTTTGCGGCAGTTGAGCAAACGTAAGCATGCTCATTAAAGAAGATACGATTAAAACTAATTGTAATCGTTTCATGTTATTTTAATTACCTCCGTAATATTTTATTTTCCTATTAATTTAAGAGCCTTATTTAATGTTGACGTTATTTATTGCCTGCATAAATGCAGTATTGTCTTCCCCTGTCATTTGCGTACTATTATCTTGCTAAATTTTATTTATCGAAACGCTTTTTTTTATAGAGCGCTTGTGCCAACAAGCTTATATCTTCGCTAAATCATGTAAAAGAAACTCGCCCTGACTATAATTACTTACCCCATGCAGGATCGACTATTGGAACTACAAGTCTGCCAGTCCCTCCCTGATATGCCTGCAAAAAAGACCATCTGTTTTTAGGTTGCGAGACTTTCAAAGTATCCAGTACGGCATAGTTTATTTCTATCTTAAAAAGTTTTTTTAACGAATCAATTTTAGTCTGAAGCGTAGTTTTATCTTTTGCAATAGACGCGTCGCGGACTACTTTAATTCTTGTAAACTTATCAAGTATTGGTTTTTCGGTTTTCGACGTTCTGTATTTCTCCGGATGGTTATAAAAGTATTTTGTAATTTCCCCTTCAGTTACATTTACTTTATCTGTAAAGTAATGTCTGGTTTCTTCAAAGACCCATTTATCCATCCAGTCTCTAATATCTTTTTTCACCCATGTTTCGTTTTCATATCCTCTGTTAGAACCTTCCTGTGCAAGCAACAGGTCTCTTATTGTTTGAGCCAGCTGCTGGTTCAGCTGTTTTCTGAAATCATATTGACTATTAGGTTCTACTTTTATTTTTGAAACATCCAACAGATCTAAACTTTTATTAATTGTTAACGCCCCTCCTTCGTATTCCGTTAATACTCTGGTTCCATTCTGTTTTAGTTTTAACATGGCAGGATATTTTTCATTACTGCTTTTGACTGCGTCCCGGAAAGATAGCTGATCTCCAATTGGATTAGTTTTCCATTCGGCTAATGCGTTAGCAAGTATTATAAACGGCCCCCCTTTTGTAACAACGTTCTTAGGTATCATAAACGAACTTACATACTTGAAAGTTTCGTCTTTTAATTTATTGTTATAGACAATCTTTCTTACTGAAGGAGCATTTTTAAGGTAATCTCCTTCCATCACTGCGCTTCTGTAAATGCCTGTTACCTGAAACAAATAATAAACGCTATTAAGTAAAATCGGTTCTGATATCTGATCCTTTGGCAAATCTTTTATTACATTCAGCAAGTCCGGCTCAATATCAAGCCATGATAATTCTTTTGTCTGGAATACTGTAGAATCAACTTTGATTTCGGGATTGCTCTTTATAACTTTTTGCACGGTATTCATAAAACCGTTTTTACGCATTTCTTCCCTCAGGCGAACTGCTTCCGGAAATGATGAAGTCGGCCAGAAATTAAATTTAAAACTTACGCTTGATTTATTTATTGCGTCTTTTATTTCATCCGGCGATACTGTAATTTTATCTGCAACTTCATACTTCAATATAGACTTGACCATCTCCTCCCCTATCAACTCGGTTCTTAATTCCTGCACTCGCTGAGTATTATCCAAATTTAGTTTATATCCTTCCTGCGCAAGAAGCTTTTCGTTGATCATATAATTCAGGTAAGCTCTTTTCATTTCCGTAACGTTATCGCCTGGTTTTAAATTTGGCAGGCCAAATTCATAGTTAAGACGAAAATCTTTAACTGTTATTTCCGAATCTCCAATTCTTGCAATAACTACATCATCAGGATTCACTTTTCTATTCATCCAATACCATATGCCGCAAAACAACGCGATGCAAACAATAAGAGCTATGCCGCTTATCCAATATTTTCTATCTTTTATGTTTAACTTCATTTATAATCTTAAAATATAATGTCTACTGAAATTCTCTGACTGTTGCTTAAAATTCCCCAATCGCTCCATGCATAATCAATTCTTACTCCGTACGATTGATCCTGACTGTACCAGTCAAATCCGCCGCCAAGCGAAAGGCCGGCGACTGAATTTTTCTCGAACAAATTTTGATAACCTCCCCGGAAAAAGAACATATCTGCAAAACCATATTCCAAACCAAGGTTTATACTTTCAGTTGCATTACTTGGATGGTTAAGGTCTACTGCGGCTACAAGGCTGCCAAAAGAGCCGAGACTCTTCTGATAAGAAGCTCCGACTCTGAATAGAAGCGGAAGAGGCGTAGCCTGCGTTTTATAGCTTACCGGCACGCGGTCAAAATTTTGCACCGATGCGTCCGGATCTACTACGTTATCAAGATCCCTTCCTGTTAACTGTAGCGTTGTTCCGAAATTGCTTATGCTAAAACCAAGTTTCAAACCTTCAACCTGAGTATTGTAAAAGATGCCAAAGTCGGCGGCAAATGCGCCCCCGGACTCATGCCATATTCTTTCTTCTATATACTTGGCAGTTAAACCAAAAGAGAACCTGTCAGTTAAAGCCGTTGCAAAACTTAAACCGAGAGCCAAATCCCTGGCGTCATAGAACTCGCCTGTGCCTTCAGGATTTTCAACTGTGCGTACAGGCTGCTCATCAAAACCTAACGTATTGAAGCTAAGTCCTACAGCCGAATTTAATGACGGAAGAGGAACAACAGCGCTGATATAATCGTGCTTTGAATCTAAGAACCAATTGTTATGCGTTACATGAATTTGCGGATTAGCAAGCCATACTATGCCGGCCGGGTTCCAATATAATGCAGAAGCGTCATTTGCAATTGCAGTATAAGCGCCGCCCATAGCAAGAGCTCTTGCGCCTACGCCAATTTCAAGAAACGAAGCGGCATTTGTTCCAACGCCCGATACCTGTGTCTGGAATGTAGTTCCTCCTGTTTTATCCTCTGCGGATAAAACATTAGTCATTATAAAAAAGAGGATAACATATTTGTATATTCTGTTCATTGTTTTCCTGTAAAATTATGTCTCACTTTATTACTGCCAGTCTTCCGGTTTTCTTTCCAAGCCCCTTAGCTTCTACCACGTAGAAATAAACTCCAGATGATATCTCAAGTCCGTCATTAGTGCGCAAATCCCACGCCTGGCGCGCGTTATTTTCTGATACGTCATGATCTAATTTTCTTACAAGCCTTCCGGATGTTGTAAAAATTGATATTGTGCAATGCGACGGAAGATTTACAAAATCTATCCTTCTATTACCTCGTCCTTCTTCCTGGTTTATAACTTTCCGTTCAAGCGTGCTTACGCCTACATATGGATCTGGCACGGTGTAAATCTTTGACATATCGCCGCTGACCTTTTTAGCGCTTATACTATTGCCCACCATTGTAAACTCAAACGCGTCATTCCTGTTAAATGCTTTACGCGGCGTCAGCTTTAGAATATCTCCTTTTGCAGGCTGGACTTTATCGTTATCGCCCAAATATGAAGCGTATGCAAAATCGAATATCCACATTCTTTTACTGTAGTTTGTATTTGATACAAACTGTATTCTGTCGCCTGATTTTAATTGACCGCGGGTAGCAGCCAGCGAAGAACCTTCGATGTATCTTATTTTAACTTTGAATGAACTATCAGGATTTGTTACATCCCACACCTGAAAGTTTGTAGCTATTGCGTTTACTGACGTATCGGCTCCCGAATCAAGTATCCTTATTTCATAATTCCTTGGAACCGCGACTCCGTAATTTTTATCTGTCGTTGAAGTCGGCGATAAGTTTGAACTTCCTTTAGTCCATTTGAAGCAGGTCGTATCAAACGCGGTTGCCTGATTAGATATGCTAATTTTCAAACCGTCTACTAATATTTCTTTTGCGCGTTCGTTATTGTCAGGATCAGAAACGCCCATTATGCTAACATTTAACGCTTTATCGTAAATGGTTACTAAATTTGTTTTACCTGTATAATTTGCGCCAAAGTCTTCATAAACTCCATCGTCGCCAAACTGCACATGGTATGTTCGTCCATCTTTAATGCTATTTGGACTAATCACCGAAACTGAAATTGAACCTGTTCCGCTCCCCGAAACATGACTGATGCCAGCGTCAGATAAATGTGGACTCGTCCATCCAGCGGCAACTTCGCTTGGAGTTACTATTACAGTATTCTGATCTGTTGAAATCGGCACGCCCAGAGTATTTATTTGTATATTTGAAGAACACGTAGTAGGCGAAATTGTCTGAAGCCCCTTTTTATCAGCTAATCCGCGAGTATAAAAATCGTCTGTATAGCCTTTATCTACTGAAACTATTGCGTAGTAATAAGTTCTTCCGTTAGTTACGTCATTATCAACATAGTAATGCTTTAATCCAGAATCGGTTCCCATATTATAAGATACGCCAAGACTGCTTGAAGCTCCTATTTCGCTGCCTATTGGAATAGGGTTTATTCCTGTAAGTCCGTCTTTCAAATCATATATTGCAATCGCCTTAAAAAGAAACGGATTTCCGAAAGCGTCCGATATAGTTTTTATATCTGCGAATGTTGGGTCTGTACTTTTATAAACATAATAAGCTTCAAAGTCTTTTCCGTAGATAGGATCGTAACTGCTTTCAGCTCTATCGTCCCACTGCAGAAACACCATTTTATCTCCGGCAGTAGCAGAAACAGTCGGCTTTCTTGGAGGTTTTGCAAAATTATAATCGTTATCGTAGATAACCTGCATAGTTCTTTTATTTCTGGTTATATCGTCAACGTCGTTGCCAAACAAGCAGGCAATAGCGTAGAACTGAGAGTTATTTTCTCCGGTCTTAAGTTTTATATAACCGCTGCCATATGAAAAAGAAATATCCCTTTGGTATCCGGCTCTTGTGTAAAACACTCCTGGTTTTATTTCAAGGTCCCAGTATTTTTTTTCATTTGCCATTGTGTTATCGCAATCGCGCAGATAGAATGACGTTAACCCAACCTGATCGGATTCCACATTATCAGTAACGCCAAAATGAGGTTCTCCCTGATCTGGTTTACCGTTCGCTTCCGTTCCGTCTTTATCAGGGCCAGTATAACCGTCCATTCCCGGTCCAAGGCCGTCCGAGCCCAAATCATCGTTAAGAGGCTCCCAGTCAAGTATTCCATTTCCATTTAGATCCTCGCCTGGATCAAGCACTCCGTTAAAATTTTTATCTTCGTTATCCCACACGCCGTTATGGTTAACATCATCCCAGCCGACCCAGTTATGGTTTTCATCAACGTCGTTATATTGGCTTTCGTCAATATAACCGTCGTGATCGTTATCTTTTCCGTCGTAATCAATACCGGGACTTTGCAAAAATGCAAAACCAAAATATCCCGTAGGTAGTCCTGCATTAGTAACGCCTGTTTTATTCCATGCATATGTAATTGACGCTAAAGAATCGAAGCTTGCGTCATCGCCGGAAAGGTCGCCGCCCATATCAGGATCGACCAACATGCCAACTACAGCTTTTTCAAGAGGTTTACCGTTATTAGTTATTTTATAAGTGCAGATTAAAATATCTTCCGCTAAAGGATTAGCCCACTGATAAGAACGAGCCGTTACAGTAAGCCCAAGACCTCTTCTTCCATTAGGCCAGGCCTGCTTTGATGCGGCGTCTTCAAACGGGAAGTAATTATACTCGTCATTTTCCCGGTCGTCCATAACATAATATGTTTCCTGATCGGCTCGCACATATGCTCCGTAAGCGCCATTCCAGCGGCCGTCTCTTGATGAAGGCAAATCGTCTTCTCCCGCGTTTCTGGTATCGCCGATAAAAGATTTTGCCGGCCAGTGAGTTGGCCATGTTTCTTTTTTATCGCTAATTGCAAACCAGCCAAGCGAATTTATAAGACTCAAATCAAGCTTGCCGTTGCCGTTAAAATCTTCCTGAGCCTGAAGGATTCCGTCGCCTTCGCCAGAATCATGAGAATTTGGGACTCCGTCAATTCCCACATCTTCGCTTATACCGCCCATATCCCAATCGACTGAATTTGTCTGGTGGTTGTTAAAATACTTTGGCAGAGGCATAAACGCATACCAGTGAGATTGGTCAGGGGACTGTTGTACGCCGCTTCTGCGGTAATTATCCGAAACTACATCTACAGTATCGCCATTAGCGTCTACAACTTGCGCAGCTACATAAAATACTGCGCCATGCAGGTAACCGACATTTTTTGATCCTTTTGGCCAGCCCATAAACGGACACCCGGAAACGTAGTGATAGCCTAATAAACCGGAATTACTAATTCCTCCGTTTACAAGATTTCCGCTAACTATAGCATATCTAAAATATTTAGAAAGCCCCTGGGTTGATAATGTTTGGTATACTGAACCCGTCTGGTTTGTTCTTGAGCTTTTATTTAACTGCCCGCTCGCGGTTCCTTCTTTTTGTATCTCTTTTGCTTTTGCCTTATCATCGTTCTGCTTTGCATATAAAAACAGAAGAGGAGCGCTGATAATTATTACAAGAAATAACTTTATGTATATCCTGGCTAATAATTTATTCCCAAAGTTTTTCATTATTATTGTTCTTAGTTTTGTTTTTATCATTGTATTACTCTCTGTATAACTTGCGCTGTATTATTAAAAATTCACTTCTACGCCAACCTGGATTTTCCGGGGGCTTGAATAATATTCCGGATGATTATCAATCTCGTGCAAATTAAAAACTCCTTCCTGCTCAAGTTGTGCAACTACAAGAGCTTTGTTTGCAAGCAGCCGGGCGTTATAATCGGCAGTTCCAGAAGATGAATAAACAGTACTTTGATTTAAGTGATCAAAAAGGTTATCAATTTTTAAGAATACCATGTAATTGATGCCGCCGAAACTAAAATTCTTTTTCGCTTTTAAGCTTACGTCCCAGCTGCTTGGTTTGAACGAACTGTTTTTGTATTCAATTGCAGGCAGATAAGATTTATCTATAAATGTCGGACTGTAAGGATTTCCGCTTGATAGCGAGCTAAGTATAGAAAGGCTCCAGTCACCCGGTTGTTGAAAACTTACTATTACATTTAATGTATGCCTTTGATCCCAATCCAATGGAAGTATTTGCCTGTCTACAAAAGTTTCCGTTTCTCCTCCCATTGACGAAGCGCTTTGAATTAGCTGTATAAGGTTCGGGTCAGACGAACTGCCGTTGGAAAATGAAAGCGTATAGTTTATTGATCCGGTTACAAAATCATTACCCCCTTTGTGTATGCCAACGGTTATTCCTTTGCTGTTGCCATAGTCTCTATTAGTATATTTTTCATAGCCGACAGCGTCTACAGTCGTTATTTTTTCTAATCCGAGTAAATTTCTAAAATCTTTATAGTATGCAGTTACATCCACGCCGATTGATTCTGTTAGTTCCTGCTGAAGCCCTATTTCATACGAAACAGTTTTCTCTGGCTCCAGATTTGCGTTTCCCAATACTCGTCCTTCTAACTGCAAAGCTGTTAAAGTATATAACGGCTGGTTATACATGTACTGAAAACTCGGCATCTGGAAAAAATGTCCGTACGCCGCATGAAATGCTCCGTGCGCTGATATAGGAAACGATATTCCCAAACGGGGACTGAATTGATATTTTACCGTAGCGTTCTTCATGTTCTGGCTGGAACCTAACATGTATGATTCAACTTTATCATTAATAGGACATTTTTCATTCGGATCGAAAAGATCGAATCTAACGCCGCCGTTTATTATAATTTCTCCAAGTTCAATTTTATCCTGTAAATACGAAGCGAATTGCATTGGTTTAATTGTATAGTCTCTCCATAGCGTATACTCGTCTTCGGTATAACGGCGATACTTTGTAGTATCAAACAACGTATTCCAATTTTTCCAGTAGTCTGAAACGGCCGCCCAGTATTGACTAAAGTTCATACTCTTAGGATCAATTAATTCTTTGCTCGGCCACATTTTTGTTTCCCAGTCTTTGGTCTCGATATAGCCCCATGAATAGGTATTAATATCATGTCGCTTAAATTCAAATCCGGCCTTAAAGAAGTTTATTTTATCCGCCTGCCAGTTAAACTCTCCGGTAGCTAAATATTGTTTTCTATAATTTTTGCCGTCTTTACCTGTATAAAAACCGCCTGTAGAACCGAGGGAAAATCCGTCTGCGGATGTGGAGATTAGCTGTATTCCGCTGTCTCCCGGATACTCTGCAATTTTATTATCTTTGCGGTAATAGCTGTCCGATGTATTATACTGATATGAGAATGTCAGACTGTAAAAAAAGTTTGTCGATGGAGAGTGTTTAAAAGTTAAAAAATGTTCGTGTGAAAAACTTGTAGACGTTGTGCCGTCGTCTGGCTGATACCTGCTTGCAGAGCTGCTGCCTAAAGAATACCCCACAGAACCGAACATTTGGTATAATATTCTTACTGCGCTCATTGGAGCGTAATCAAGCTTTGCATTAAAATTAAACGAATGGCTTTTGCTAAGCGGGCCGACAGATAAATCTCCTGTTCTTAATGAATCGGGCACATATATTGCCGAGCTCTGCGACGTCTCATCCGGGTTATGCCCCTGAAACCACTGTTGATATGCGGCAATCTTCCATCCGTCTAGAGTGCTGAATCTCTTTTCGTAATTATAATAGCTTTCGCTATAATTGTATCTGCCAGACGTAAAGAATGATAATTTATCCGTTATAATTGGTCCCGTCATACTAAACTGAACGTCTCTTTCCGAGAAGGGACGAACTTTATTAATTCCGATAAACACGTCTGTTTTATTGCTATAGTAGCCTCCAGTATATGCGTTTAACGTAGCATGATAATTATTAGAAGGGCCTTTTGTAACAATATTAACAATACCTGATTGCGCAGAACCATACTCTGCGTTAAAGGTTCCGCTGATTACTTCAACTTCCTGAACCATCGAATTTTCGATAGCCACGTTATTTCCTCCGCTCTGGCTGTAGTCGTTATTTACTGGCACGCCGTCAACCATGTACGCTACTTCTCTTCCTCTACCGCCTCTAAAGTGAAGCTCGCCGCCCTGTGTTACAACGCCAGGCTGCAACTGAATAACTTCCTGTAAACTTGTTACGGGCAGATTTTCAATTGTCTTTGTATCTATTGAAGACTCGCTATAAGTTCTGTCTTTTTGTATAGCTTCTCTTTTTACGCTTACTACAACTTCATTTAATGATATAGCGTTGGAGGACACTTTAATATCCTGCAGATGCGTTGTTTTATCCATACTTACGCTAACGTCTTTGATTTTTGTTCCGGCATAACCAACATACCGGATAGTCAAAGTATAATTATTAGGAGGGATATTGATAATCATAAAATTACCGTCTTCATCTGTAGAGGCTCCCAGTTTTGTTCCCTCTACAATTACAATTGCGCTGGGAAGCGGCTTCCCGGTTTCGGAATCAATAACGCGTCCCGTTATTTTTCCGGTAGTTCCTCCGTAAATAGAATTAACTACAAATAATAATGCGCACGCTAAATAGAAAAAAAATCTGTAATTGAATTTCATTTAATATCCTGTTTCATTTGATAGTATAATTCATATATAAATTTCATAAAAGGCTACGCTCCGCCGCGTATTTCATTTTCTGATATATACATCAGAGTTATTTTATTAGCGGTAGTTATTTCAGTTAGCAGCCCTTTCTAAATAACTTTAACCTTAACCTAAACGGGTAATAATTTATTGCCATAGGTTTTCTTTTTGCTTGCCAAATATAGTTAGAATACTTTGGTCTAATTTTATGGTACTGTTATCTTGGTATTACTAAATTGTTAAGGCGCTTTTTTATCTCCTTTTTTTTAAGCGCGTTTTGAAAATCATATTTGTTATATGCCCAATACGTCTAATCCCCGCTTTTGCAGGGATTAGACTAAATGTTTATTTATCAAACAGATTTTTAATTGAAGACTGACGGAGACTTTTAAAGACAAGTAGATTCGTAAAGATTTGCTTATACAAGGCAGATTACTAAAAACTTATGATATTTAATTAATCGATATCAGTTCAATTATTTAAGCAACAGCATCTTTCTGCTGTAATTAATTCCTTCTCCCTTAAGGGTGTAAAAATAAACGCCTCCGGGTAAACCGGAAGCGTTAAAATCCACATTATATTGGCCGGCTTTTCTCTCCCCTTTTATAAGCCCGGCAACATTTTGGCCTAATAAATTATATACGTCCAGCGTAATATAATTATCCTTTTCTAAACTGAAATTTATTTTAGTCGACGGGTTAAATGGATTTGGATAATTCTGTTCCAAATAAGATTTTGACGGAGTCGTGTTTTCATTTTTAACGTCGTTTACAGTATTAAATTTAGTCGCATTCGACCAGCCGCTCCATTTAAGGTTATGGTCTCTGTATCTTACTCTGTAATAAAGCGCTTTGCCAGTTGTAAATTTGCTTTGATCGAAAGATAAAGCCGTTAAATTAATTCCTTTATTTCTATCAATCGGTTTGTAATTAGCGTCTACATTATATATGTCCGTCCAATGCACCATTGTATCAAGCGTTATTTTAGAGAATCCGGAATCATCTGATATTTGTATTCTTGTTGTCATCAAAGAATCCGGCCCTTCCATCTTAGACGTATTAAAAGTTATTTTTCCGCCAGAGGTTACTGGCGCATAACTTACCGGAGTTGAAGGAGCCGCCTGATTTACTTTATGATACCAGCTATCAAGCTTAACTGTATTCAACGGATAATTTTCGTTGCCCAGACTATACATTGAGGATGAATAAATTTTATTTGCAATATCAATTTCAACAATCTGAAAACAGTGATGGTCGTAAGCTATTTGCACCTGCTGGAAGTCCTTATTATTCCCGCCCCATCTATCAAGCGCTCCGCCGCTGCCGCCGCCGCATACAATTCTGAAATCGCCCGCCTGATCGGCAGATTCTGATTCAATTGAGCCTCTTTCAAATCCATGCGTATGACCGTATGATAGCTGTTGAACTTTTGAGTATTTTTTCATTATAGGGAATATCGTTTGATTAATATAATTCGTAGCAATGTCATTTGTTATTCCGTCCACCCACAACTCCGAAACTGGCAAATGATGGTTCATGCAAAAAACAAAATCTATCGACGGATCATTCTGCGCCTCTTTTAATTTTTTCTCAAGCCATTGGCTTTGAGTCGTCCCCGCTTCAGGGATTATATTTGTATTCATCCCGATGACAAGAGTATTAGCCGCCCTGAAAGACCAAAACTTTTCATTTAAATCGCTTGGAGCAGGATATGCGGAGGCTTCATCGTAGTGCATGTATTTATAAAAAATTGGATTCTCTCCTTCGTGGTTTCCTATGGTAATCATAGTTGGAATGTATGGAGATAAATATTGCATAGGCGCAAAAAACTGATCTGTATAGTTTGATATTGCTCCGCCGCTTACGACTATATCTCCCGTATGCAGAACAGCGTTTATCTGGTTTTGAATATCTTTGCCGTAAAGCTGTTCAATTTTCTTTTTAGCTTCGCTTAATACTTTTATTGGGACGCTTGTATCAGGGCAATGGGTATCGCCTAAAATAAGGAATCTCAATTTGCCGGTAAACCCCGGAGCAGGCAGCGTTCTGAATGAATATATTTTAGATTCTCCGCTTCCGCTTACAGCTTTATAATAATACTCAGTATTTGCCTGAAGATCAGACAACTTAACAGTGTGCCAACGGTAAGAAGCGGCTACAGTTTCGTTTGTTCCAGTTGCGCTTTGACCTAACGAAGTCGTAAGGCCATAATCAACGCGCGTAAATGCGCTTGACGTATCGTGCCAGCTTACATACATATATGTTGGCGCAGGTTCCTGCAAATAAGGGACTAATAATAGCTGCCCGTTTATAGCCGGGATAGCGTGTCCGTATCCTCCAAGAGCTTTTGCTTCATCTGCTGAAAGCGCGTAATTCCATAAATCAATTTCTGCGCAGTCAATTGTTCCATCCTCGCCGTCGTTATCTGCAAAAATTAACGTAGTTGGTTCAAGACTAAATCTATCGTCAACGGCCTGCGCGCCGCCTGAATTTAGCAGCTGACCGTCTAAGTAATATTCATATTGAGTTCCGTTTTTAACTGAGATAACAAGCCTGTACCATTCATTCGGTTTTACTGCATAAGATGAATATCCGGTTGAGCCTACGCCGACATTTCCTGTTGTATTAATAAAGCAGTCTCCGTCATCGCTATTGGCGGGGTTTGTCTGAAAGAAACATCTCCACGCTCCTATATCCTGAATTCTAAAGTCGAATTGAATTGTATATTCGTTAACATATTTTTCGCCAGTCTTTGGTTTTATTCCAGAGACCATTTTATAATAATTTCCTTTCGTTCTTCTGATAGCTTTATTCCCCGCAGCCGGACCGTCAATTATAGTTTGCGTACCGGATAGCGTAAGAGCATTACCAAGATTCGCTTCCGCTTTAAGAGGGTTGGCCGCGTCGTCAAACGTCCATTTGCCGACCAGCGCTTTATCAGACGACTGCGCGTTTGTTACTGAACTGATACAACAAATAACGCATAGAAGAAGAACAAGCTTAATAGTAGTTTTCATTTTCACTCAGAATTTATAAAACAATATTTTACATTTAAGATTAATATCGTTGTTAAAATAATAATTTTAATTGGCTGTTTTGCTGGCAGGCCTGTTATGAAATTATAAATTAAAAATGCTAATGTTATTAAATTATGAATTCTGGTTTAAGAAAATTATTATTACTATATTTTACAAAGCAGCGCTACTTTATGCTCGACATGGAAAAGGCATAGATATTTAATGTTTGTTACTATTTAAGTTTGATGTGGCGAATTTTATGCAGAAGAATTGCTTCGGCTGGATTAACGTTTCTGGTTTGAAAAGCTTGGATAGCAAGGCTGCGAATAATTATTTTCTTTACGCTACCCCTTCAATAATTCTACTCGATAAAAACATAAAGATCATTCCCAAACCATTGTCGCTTGAAGAGCTGAGAAATATATTTTAGACGTCTGTCCAGAACAGAAATGATGAATTGAAGCAATTAGTTTTTGTTCAAATGTTTCTTGAAATGACATATTTGAGAATATAATTAAACAAACTCCCCTAAAACTAAAATAATGTTGTACAAAAAAAACAAGTCATGTTAATCTAAGTGTTATGTAATTTAGTTAGTCAGGAAATCTATTATTTCATCGCCATAACTGACTAAAGTACTTTTAGTCCCTTCTAAATATATTCTGATATTTCCTCTTTCCGATATGAATGGATTTTTATAAATCATAGATTTAAATGGTCTTGAATCACGAGTAGATTTAACAATAAAAGAGTACATACCATGAGATATCCGATCCATAACAAATGGCTCCATGTGCCATTCTTCTGGATTGTTCATAAATACTATTAAAACTATTTTACTTCTATTACCATGTATGCCAACAAACCTTTCTAAAATGTTATTATAATATAAATCGCTGAAAGAGTACCCAATGATTAATAGACTTGGATTATCTATAACTGATTTAAAGAAGTAATTATAATAGGCAGAGTATGGTAACGGTAATAATTTATCTGTTTTTCTTAATCCGGTTAGTATTGGACCAATCACAATTGATTCTTGTGATTGAATTCGAACATCTGAATGACTTCTCCATGTTCCTTTTGCTAAGGAATACTCATTATACTTATATAAATCTTCAGAGTTTTCATCAAATCGATAATTATTACGATCATCGATATTATTATAGCCATATTTTATACTTCCGTGAAGATTTAAAATTTTGTTTGAGCCAGTAATAAAAAACTTGTTTAAATCAAATCTATTCATAAGCCCATTAGATAATGCGTAAAATCCGTCGTCTGCATTTGCACGATTAGTTAATGAATCAAAACAATAGTCATAGTTTAATGTTGCAATATCAAATTTGTTTGTTGATAAAGCTTTGTTCCAAAAATCTGAAAACCATTTGTGTTTATTAACAGGATCAAATTTCTTGCAATAATTATAAATACGATCACCTACTACACTTAGAAGATCATATTTAGCGGTTAGAAGTAAAACATCATTAAACCACTTTTTATCAATTGGAGCAGTAAATGATGAAATTGAAGGACGATGTGTTCTAACTGTCCCCAGTCCGAGTCCAGATGAATAAGAAGACAACATTTCTAATGTATGAAATATTTCCTCAAAATTTGTCTTGCTATCCTTACTATTATTATCCAATCTTGTGGCTACTTCTTTTATAAAACTAATGCTTTTTAATATTGGAGGCGGATTTGTCGAATATCTTTGTTTTTTCTTTTTAACCAATTTCATTAATTCTAAACTTGTGGGCCCACCTATATCTATGCAAGCCCCCGCACCTAGAAAAGCAATTATTCTCCGTACCATAGTTTATTACCAATTGTTTAACGACATTGTCGATAAGCGACACCCCAGAACAGGAATACCGCTTAAAAGTACAACGCCAATAATTTAGCAACCAGCGTCAGTACATTCCACTAAACAAGCTGATTGCAAAAAATTTATTTATATGCGACCTAACAGCAATGCATTTTTCATAAAGCTTAAAAATAGCACAACTGCTGATTTTTAAACGACATTCATTTAATTCGCTGATTATGTAGCGTTCTCACTTGTATTTAAATTTAATTTTGCTTTCAATACAGTTAATATTTCATCTAGATGCTTGTTGTCTTCAAAATCAATTGCACAAGATGAACCATTATAAAATTTTTGCACAGAGGAGGACAAACTAATAACTCGATAATTCTTTATGATATTTTTCACTTCATTTTCTGGAAGCATAACAATAATTCTAATTTTCTTTTTGCGAACCTTTATGAAAGCAATATTTCTCTCTGTCCGAATCGAGATGTAATACCTTTGGGGATTAAAAATAAGCTTTGAATTTAGAGCGAGTATTTTTGATTTTAATGATGAATACATTCCCTTAATATCATCAGTAACATTATTCAAATGATCAAGTTCTGTATAATTAGATTGTGATTCACTTTCAATTCTTTTAATGGAATCGGCATCAGCAAATTGAATATCTCTAAAATCTGGATTTAATGAAAAAAGGAACTGATTGTTGGAACAGAACTTTTTGAGTATGATTAATTTTACCATTTTGCCCCAGGTATCAATATAAGTATCTATTATTTCAGGTAACTCCTCTTTTTCGTCATCAATAACAAGTAAAATATTTTGTGAGCTCTCAACGATGTCTTTTATTGATTTATATATTTCCTTTTCTCCAATGTTCTTTTTGAATTCACGTTTTAAATTTGTATCCGAATCAATCGTTGAAAATAATTTTTCAATTAATTCTGATTGACTTTGTTGATTTTTGAAGAATGCAAAAAATTTAGTAACTTGGGGAAAAATGTGTTTATAAAAATCGTGAGTTGAAAGTTCAACTTCCACTATATAGAATTCTGGATTATCAGGCTCGGTAAAATCAAATAAGAATCCATCTGGGATTGTTGCTCCAATAAATTTAGAATCAATTTTCCTTTTAGATTCAATGAAAATTGATTTATTGCCAAAAAATAGTTGCGAATTTTGTATTACATCTACTTCGATATCTTCTTCTTTTTGATAAGTATATTCAAAATATTTTTGATTTTGATTAAATAGAACCATTACTCCCTCATATTATTTTTAAACTACATAATAATGTTGTAACCAAAACGCTGCTTAAAACTACAAAGCGACACTAAAAGCCAACGTCAATAATCGATCAAATGCCGCAACGTTTAAAGCAATCGCTTTAAGTTGCAGGTTAGACGGCAATTTATATTTAATGATAAGCGCCAATTAGAAAATAGAACCAAAACTAAGAACTATTTTCCATTTATTATCTTCTTTCTTTAACTGCATCACTTTTGGGTCTCTGTCTTTTACATTATAAGTAACAGAGGCTCTATCATTTTTAATTTCAGTATTGGCTATGTTCCATGTAACTTTCATATCAAGCTTTTCCATTGATTCCGAAATTTTGTTCATTTGCTCCCAGACTTCCGCGGAAGTCATAGATTTCATTTTATTTGCAGGCAGGAACATCATTGAATTACTCGAACCGGTAGAATCATATTTTAAAGCCATTTCTATAAGCATTTCTTTTGATTTATCTAAAGATTCAGTTGAAATTAAATCAGATGGAACTGATAATCGGCCAGATGCAGAATTTAAATATTGCATAACAATCGCTTCAATATTTTCCTTCTCGCTTTTTTCTTGGGCATAACTCATATTGAATAATAATAAAGAAATGACGACAGCAGAAAAGATAAGTTTTTTCAAAATTACTCCTTTGAACTTTATTTTAACTATTAATTATTCCGCCAAAATTCTATATAACTTCACGGCGGAAGGAAGCTATAGTCAAAACTTCTGCGCATATTTAAGCCGCAACTAAAATTTCTCTCCTAAAGACTTCAGAACAATTTTCTCTAATAGTACTTATAAATAAAATCCGGCTTATATTTTCACCCTGCACAAACAATCTCTACCCAATCGTTTCTGCCCCTCGGTTTATGTAAAAGAGAGAGGTATTTTTACATTGGTATTAATCTACAAAACATTTTTGTAAAAAGAATCAGTAATCCTACTGATTCTTCAAAGAAAAGCTAAAAAAAACGAGTAAAAAGCGTCATTTTTTGAAAATATCGCTGGTTTTCTTCACTACTGCAAACGACTTGAATTCTAAATTTGCCGCGCTTGCCCGTTAAAAAACTTTTTCCGATCTATTAGAATTGGATGGGATATGGAGAGGTCTATTGTTATAGCAAACTGCAAGAACGCGTTGCACCGTAAGCCTATAATAAGAAATACCCCTAAGCCGTTATATGTTTAGGGGTCTTGCAAAAAAAACAGTGATTATCCGCCTCGCCTAAAAATCTTTAATTTTAACCCAGAAACGGAAATTATTGTTTGCCGTGACGTATAACTGATTTCACAGGGCGGAAATATTATTCAGCCCTGTGAGAAAAGACAAAATTATTTATTAGAGCTATTATTTTAGCAATACTAGTTTTGTTACCTGCGATTGAGCTCCATAATTTACGCGGCAGAAATAAACGCCGCTGGAAATGGAAGAGGCGTTAAAATAAATAACGTGCTTCCCGGAATTCTGTTTACCGTTAAACAAAGTAGAAACTTCGCGTCCAAGCACATCAAAAATCGTAACTGTAACTTGTCCTTCTTTGGGGATCGAATACCTTATCATTGTTCCCGGGTTAAAAGGATTTGGATAATTCGACTCAAGTTTAAAACCTGAAGGCGCCGCTGGAGAAGTCTCAACACCGTTTATCTGCGCTGGTTTTCCGTAGATTTCAATCTCTTTTATTGCATACCCGTAATTAGCGTCATTTTTACCCTGGCAAAGCAAACGTAAATAACGGCCGTTGGATGCGAGGCCTGCAATGGTATCAACTCCTCCAACTCCGTTAGTTTTGCTATAAATATTATCAATTGCGCGAATTTCGCTTAGCGCCTGTAAGCGATATACTGTAGCAAAGGGGTCGCCCCAATTTATTACAACTTTATTGATTTCGTAAGTCTTGCCCATGTCTATACAAATCCATTGCGAAGCAGCAGAAGAGCTTTGCCAGCTTGTGGTAGTATCTCCGTCAATAGCGGCTTCGGCCGAAAAGCCTTTCAAAGCTGACGATACTACGACTGAGCGATTAAAAGCGCGGTTTATGAACGGCGATTCCAAAAAATTCACAGAAACTATACTTGTATCTGTAACGTCGCCTTTGGCTATTAAAACGTAAGAAGTTGTCGCAGTAAGGATAACTGTTTTTAACCCGTTTAATTCAACTGTCTGTCCGTTAAGCGTAACTGTGGAGCCTTTAGCCGCCGTCCATGAAAAGGTACAGGTGTCTGTGGTTCCAATCTCCACAATAGGTTTATCTACCTTAAAAGCTTTTATACTTCCCGGCGCAAAGTACTGAACAGTCAGATTCATTGTGTCTGTAACGACGCCTTTTGTCGTAAGAGTATAAGTTGTTCTGCCTGTAGGAGTAACAACCATTGAATCTACTTCTTTAACGGCTGTTCCGTTAATAGACGCCTGGCTTCCGTTTGTAGCGGCCCAATAAAGCGTGACGGATTCTCCTTTTTCGTATGAAGCGGCGGAAGAGCTAAAGTATCTGATTATGCCGCTTGCGCTGCTGTCTATTGCCTGTTTTGCAACGCTTGCCATAACCCCGTATCCGCTATCATTAGGATGGACGCCATCCGCAGAAAGATCGCTTCTGCCTTTAAATGCCGTATTGTAATCAATAACAGAAGTTCCAGCCAGTTTACTTAAAGAATCAATTAGCGGAAGGACTTCATCATGCACGACGGAATCTGTAATACCCGCAAGCGATTTAAAAACAGGCGTGCACCGGCATACAAAAACCTGCATACGCGGATTTGTTCTTCTGAATTCTTTTATCATATCCATGTAATCGGAAATGAAATCGCTTTTGTACTTCCAGTTTTGCGATTTGCTGTCGTTTGTTCCAAATTCAAGGACCAAAATTTGAGGTTTAAAATCTTTTGCATCCTGGAATGCAGTACCTTGGCTCCAATATGGATAATCGCCTTTTCTTAAAATTGTACTGCCGCTAACGCCAAAGTTCTTAACGTTATAACGAGAGCCAAAAAGCGCGCCAAGCTGCTCAGGATATGACCGGCCGGTTGAACCGCCAACCCCATAAGTTATACTAGTGCCCACGCATGCTACCCTAATTGGCGCAGCCTGCGGAATTATAGGAATATTCAGCGCAAATATAATGAGTAGGCTGAATAAAAAAATACTCTGAATTTGTCTGTTTAATATCATCTTATAACTCTTTTGAATATGAAACATTATTTAAATAATACCAAAAAATTAACTAATTAGTTTATTAAATTCAACTATTGTATATATACAAGATTTATTTTAAATTTGGTTGTATATATACACAATTTATCTTATATTTAGCTGTTTCTCTGTGATTTTTCAATTATTTATGTAATTATTTTAGTTACAAATTCAGCGGCGCTCTCGTTTTTTGACAAATAATTCTCAGACTTCACAAAAAACGCAACTGATACTTAACAATAAAGGCAGCAAGTTCTTGGAGCCATTCGCAGGATAGAATATGATTATAAAAGTTTAAACCAACGATTGTCATAATTGGCTATGAGTTTCTCTAAAAAATTATTACAAACCGATTTAACAAGTAAACAATAAAGGAATCAAGTATGCAAAGTGCAAAACTACTTTTATTTAGCGCGTTCTTTTTTTTCTTGCTCTTTTTCCAATCCTGGGCTACTGCTCAAACTAATATTACACAGTTGAGCGGCGGAACTATTACTTCACAGTACGACGACTCGCCCAGCGCAGAAAAAGATGTTAATTTAATTGACAACTCAACTACTACAAAGTATTTGACTTTCCACTCAAGCAGCTGGGTTATGTTCAAATCCGCTAAGGCTTATATCGTTAAAAAATACGCTATCTCTTCTGCAAACGATTCTCCCGAAAGAGATCCGGCAAGCTGGACCCTTGAAGCTTCAAATGACGGGACTTCCTGGACAAGCTTAGACTCAAGAAAAGGCCAGTCTTTTGCCGCCAGATTTCAGCGTAATGAGTTTGCTATTACAAACACTACGGCATATTCTTATTACAAACTTACCGCCACTTGTGCAAGCGGAACTATATTACAGTATTCTGAATTTGAACTCTTGATGGACGCATTATCGCACGACGTAGGCATTACTGGCGGATCAATTCCATTTACTCATCCTATTACAGCCATTACGCCAAAAATTATAGTAAAGAATTTTGGTTCAAACACAGAGACTTTCCCTGTCACTTGCAAAATTTCATTAGATGGTACTGAAGTATACAATCACACCGTAACGGTTTCAGACTTAACAGCGAACAGCGCTAATACTGTCTCATTTCCTGAATGGACTCCAACTTCAGATGTGACCTATCAGGTTATTGTTTATACAAGTTTAGACGGCGATTTGCTAAAGTATAACGACACTTTAAGCTTTACTGCAAATACAAAGAAAAAAATGTATATGGTCGGTTATGCCCACTTAGATCTCCAATGGAATTGGGATCTTGGCACTACTGTCAGAGTATACATTCCTAATACCCTTGAAAGCAACTTCCCACTTTTTGATAAGTATCCTTTGTACAAATTTACTTTCGAAGGAGCCTACCGCTACATGCTTATGAAAAAGAAGTATCCTGCAGATTACGCAAAGCTAAAGACTTATATTGCCAGCGGTCAATGGAATGTAGGCGGCAGTATGGTTGAAGCCTGCGACGTCAACATGCCTTCGCCTGAATCTTTATTCAGACAAATTTTGTACGGCAATAATTTCTTCAATGAAGAATTTGGGAAAACCTGTGTTGATATACTTTTGCCAGATTGTTTTGGTTTCCCATATACTTTGCCTACAATTGCCGCGCATAGCGGACTTAAAGGATTTTCTACCCAAAAATTTGACATTTGGGGCGGCTTCAGATCTACGCCGTTTTCTATTGGCAAATGGCAGGGCGTTGACGGCAGCACTTTAATTGCAGTATTGAAACCTGGCCCATATAGCGACGACCCACAAATAAGACCTGCCGATG
>WSSedL1CaDRAFT_10000455_pt1 | contig 28915 bp, 21 predicted proteins | sample WetSurSL1Cattail_FD_9464 | JGI IMG/M metagenome (IMG submission 9464)
AATTGCCAGTCCCTCAGCAACCAACTCCTGAACATCTTCCGCCAAATAGCCAAAAAGTCCCTGCGCTTTATGCAATACCGGAATCAAAGCGCCAGGCTTTCCTTTGTATTCAGCAATAATTTTTTCAAGCTGTTGGTACCGGAGGTCCGGCCCACCGGAACAACCACAAGAACAATGTACGTGTTCTCCAGTCATTATATAATCCCCCTAGCTTTTACAGATCTAAGAAAAAGAATATCATTATTTACCTTATTTGACAAGTCGTAATTTTTAAAACCATAAATTAATATAATTTTCGCTAATTCTACTCCAAAGGTCGCTCAAAAGTTATCTTTTGGGACGTATATATAAAAAAACGAAGGCCTTCTTCAAGGCCTATGTCAATTTGCAATCCGATATGAAATAAAATTTACTTGGACTGTATTAATTAATCTCTCCAAATGAAAGTTTTTTAATCCAACCATCAATTATGATCGACTGTTACTTTATACCCTTTACTAATGAGCTCACTCTTCAAATGATCGGCGTTGGTTTGAGTTGCAAAGGCTCCTACTTGAACCGCAAATGGCGGTTTGTTACTTACATACACCGGATATCCCAAAGAATAAAGTTGTTGGGAAGCAGCCATGGCTTCATTACGACTTGAATAAGGTCCCACCCTTACCTTGTACTTCACGCTAACGGTTGGAACCGGGATAGTGGCTTCGGTTGGATTCTTGGCGGTTGCCAAATCCGCCGGTTTTTTGGCGGTTGCTGAATTAAGCGGTTTTGTAGAGACCGTGTCATCCACTATTTTGACATTATTAGCAGCGGCATCCGTGTTGGTAATGTTCTTATCGGTCGCTAAATCGGCAGTTTGAAGAGTATCATCCGTACCCACCGGAGTTCCCGGTTGATCCTTCACCCAACCTTCAAAGAGTAGCCCAAAAACTACGCCTAATGAAATGGCCAGAAATGAGAAAAAAACCAGTCCTGCAGTTTTGGATAACAGATTGGAAAACGACTTTGCCCCTTTGCCTTTTTGTTCCATAAATACACCCCCTCATAAGTTATGGACAATTTTACTCAGTAAAGGATACTACCGAAGCCTGAAAATATTCCTGTAAAATGTCGCTCATTAGAAAATAAATTCTTGAATTAGTCTGACTATCTCGTTTTTATTCGCCATAGAACGGCTTTTTTCCTTTAATCAAGCCAAGTTAGTAATGGTAAGCAAAGGCTTTTACCCATTATATTGCAACCGTCAACCGAAATATGCCACCCCGGCTTCAAAGATCTGTTGGTCCTTCTCACCTGGGATATTTTTCGCCACATTTGGTCCGATGCGTTCGGAGTGCCCCATTTTGCCCAAAACACGTCCATCCGGGCTGGTAATCCCCTCAATGGCTTCAACAGAACCATTGGGATTATAGGGAATATCATTGGTGGCTTTACCGGTCAAATCCACATATTGGGTAGCAATCTGGCCATGTTTGGCTAAGTTTGTCACCACCGCCCGGTCGGCAACAAAGCGGCCTTCCCCATGCGAAACTGCAATGGTGTGAATATCCCCTAACTTCACATTGGCAAACCAGGGTGAAAGATTGGAGACGATTTGGGTATGAACCATACATGAAACATGACGGCCGATGCTATTATAGGTCAAGGTTGGATCGCTTGCAGCAGTCTCGCGAATCTCTCCAAAAGGCACCAACCCCAGCTTAATCAATGCTTGAAAGCCATTACAGATTCCCAACATCAGCCCGTCTCTTTCATTGAGCAATTGGGTCACCGCTTCTTTGATGTAGGGATTACGAAACGCTGTCGCGATAAACTTGCCGGAGCCGTCCGGCTCATCACCGGCGCTAAAGCCCCCCGGTAACATGATAATCTGCGAATTACAGATCGCTTTTACCATGGTCTTAATCGTGCTTTCAATATCGGCCGCAGTCAGATTTCTAAACACCAAAGTCGAGACTTCGGCGCCTGCCCGTTTAAAGGCCTTGGCGCTATCGTATTCACAATTGGTACCCGGAAAAACCGGTATCAAAACCCTTGGTTTCGCTAAATGCGCTAATGGCTTGATACGTTTCGGAGCCTCATAACGAAAACGCTCGGGCGCTTCGCCGGTACTTGAAACTGTAGTTGGAAAGATCGGCTCCAATGGTCCGGTCCAAGCGGTTAAAGCCGCTTTTAGATCAATATTGACTCCATTTACGGATATAGTCGGCTCTACCTGGGTATGACCGAGCACCTGATATTCAAAGCCTTTACCTACCAAGCTTGGATCCTCTGCGGCCGAAAGTTCCAGGAGCAGAGAACCGTAATCCGGAGCAAACAAGCGTTCAAGCGGTTGCTGGCCAGCGAAGACGAAACCAATCTGATTTCCAAAGCACATTTTTGTGATGGCTTCGGCGAGGCCGCCGGTTCGAACCGAATGAGCGGCGCTTACTTTGCCTGTCTTGATCAATTCATGAATGCGCCGATAATTGGTAGTTAGCGCCTCAAAATCTGGTAGTTCCTGGCGATCGCGTTTCAATGGAACCAAAATTACTTGACTGCCTGCATGTTTAAACTCGGGTGAGATGACTTGACGCACATCGACAGCAGCCAATGCAAAAGCTACCAAAGTCGGCGGCACCGTCAAATCCTTAAACGTGCCGGACATGCTGTCCTTACCGCCAATAGCCGCCACTCCCAGCTTTAGCTGAGTATAATATGCTCCCAACAGAGCTGCAAAGGGCTTTCCCCAAGCGTAGCTGTTTGCCCCCAGTTTCTCAAAATACTCCTGCAGGGTAAGACGGATCTTCTGATGATCGCCCCCGGCGGCTACAACTTTGGCCATCGCTTCCACGATCGCATAGACACCGCCGTGAAATGGACTCCATTTTCCAAACTCCGGGTTATAGCCATAAGACATTAAGGTCCCGGTGGTGGTATCCCCATCAAGCACCGGTAGTTTGGCAGCCATCGCCTCGACCGGGGTCAATTGGTAGCGGCCGCCGAAAGGCAACAGTACACTCCCGGCTCCAATAGTACTATCGAATCGTTCCACCAAACCCTTTTGACTGCAGACATTTAAGCGCCGCAGATTAGAAAACCAAGCCTCCGATAGATTGTTGGATTTTAGATAAACGCTTAATTCGGCCGGCAATTTTTCAAATGCACTCCGGTTAATATCCGGCGCTGCAACCGTAACAACTGCCCGCTGCATTACTCCGTTGGTATTTAAAAAATCCCGACTGATATCAACAATAACTCGACCCCGCCAAAACATCTGCAGACGTTCGGTGGCGGTAACGGTAGCCACCGGGGTGGCCTCTATATTTTCAGCCTCGGCGGCTGCACAAAAAACTACCGTATCCTGCGGGGAAACCACCACTGCCATGCGTTCCTGGGATTCGGAAATTGCCAGTTCCGTTCCGTCCAGTCCTTCATACTTTTTCGGTACTGCATCCAAATTGATCGTCAGCCCGTCGGCAAGTTCACCGATAGCCACCGCTACACCACCGGCCCCAAAATCATTACAACGTTTGATGATCCGGCTAACATCCGGATTGCGAAATAGCCGTTGAAGCTTGCGTTCTGTGGGCGGATTGCCCTTTTGGACCTCAGCGCCGCAGCTTAAAAGTGATTCTTCATTATGTTCTTTAGAGGAACCGGTAGCGCCGCCGCAACCGTCCCGCCCAGTACGTCCCCCCAGCAAAATAACAACATCACCTGCCTGCGGTTCCTCCCGGTGCACGTTCCGGCGAGGAGCCGCTCCAATTACCGCTCCGATCTCCATCCTTTTGGCGACAAATCCTTCATCATAAACCTCGGCTACCTGACCGGTCGCCAAACCGATTTGATTGCCGTAAGCGCTAAAACCGGCGGCCGCTCCTTTGGAGATCTTCCGTTGCGGCAATTTACCGGGAACAGTTTCCGGGATAGCTGTCCGGGGATCACCACTACCGGTAACCCTTAAAGCTTGATACACATATGACCTGCCGGAGAGCGGATCGCGAATGGCCCCACCCAGGCAGGTAGCAGCTCCGCCAAAAGGTTCAATTTCGGTAGGATGGTTGTGGGTCTCATTTTTAAACATTACCAACCATTCCTGGCTTTCCCCGTTCACCTGGGCTTGTACCACTATACTACAGGCATTGATCTCATCCGAGAGGTCGAGATCATTCAGATGGCCTTGCTTTTTCAACTCTTTCATCGCGATAGTCGCCAGATCCATTAAACAAATCGGCTTTGTCCCGCTACCGTATAGCTCCTTGCGGGTCGCCAGATAACTCTGATAAGCCTCCTTAACCGGCTTATTATAAGGGCCATCCTCGATTATTACGTCCTCGATATGGGTTAGGAAAGTAGTATGTCGGCAATGGTCCGACCAATAGGTATCCAACACCCGGATTTCAGTCAGCGAAGGCTCCCGTTGTTCGGTATCCCTAAAATAACATTGACAAAATTCCAAGTCATCCAAAGACATTGCCAAACTCAACTGTTTGTGATATTTTGCAAGTTCCTCTCTGGAACAGCCGGTAAACCCAGTTAATATTTTTACATCCGGCGGGTCGGTAAGTGTCATCTCCAGGGTTAGCGGTTTATCTAAATCAGCTTCCTGCGACTCCAGGGGATTAAGGCAATATTCTTTGATACTTTGGTAGTCAAGCTCAGTTAATGGTCCGGTCAATAAGAAAAGTTTGGCAACCTTCACCAGCGGACGTTCGTTTTGAGTCAGGATCTGAATGCACTGAGCCGCCGAATCGGCTCTTTGGTCATATTGGCCGGGTAAGTATTCACTGACGATTATCCGGACCGAATTATCCAATGCAAATTCCTCGTCATATACCAAATCCACCGGCAACTCGGCAAAGACAACCTGTCGCGCTTTTTGGTATTCCTCAGCCGACAGTCCGGCTACATCGTAACGATTAACAATCCGGACTCCCTGTAAATTGGTGATCCCCAGATTATGTTTGAGGTCTTGATACAGGTTCCGAGCCTCTACGTCAAAACCCGGTTTTTTCTCTACAAATACCCGTTTCACATTGGTATTCATCTAAAATCCCCTTTTCATTATTGATCAATTTTATTATAATAGGTTTGCAACGATAAGTAAAATTAATAAATTTAATATAAAGCATTAGTGATACTTATCATTTTGTCGATAAACCGGCATCACCCCAAAGGAGTAATTAATTATGGATATTAACTTCGAACTTTATAAAATCTTTTATCAGGCGGCTACCGCGGCCAGCTTTTCTGAGGCTGGAGCCAGGTTGTACATCACTCAATCGGCAGTCAGCCAAGCTATTAAAAATTTAGAAATCAAACTGGGTTTTCAATTATTCCTACGCCAGGGTCGCCATTTGAGACTAACCCGTGAAGGAGAACTACTTTTAAACCATATTGGTCAAGCGTATCAATTGGTTAAAACAGCCGAAACAAAACTACTGGAGATGCAAAACCTGGAGAGCGGCGAGATCCGAATCGGAGCCAGCGATACGGTTTGCAAATATTACCTTCTTCCCTATCTGGAACGTTTTAGCCGCAGTTATCCCAAGATTAAGATCCGCTTCCTAAACCGTACCTCACCTCAGATCATAGATGCCCTTACGAGAGGATTGATTGATTTCGGAATTGTCACTCTGCCGGTATCCGGACCAAATTTAACGGTACGCGAAACAACGGTAGTTCATGATGTTTTCGTTGCTTCAGAAAAATTCGGAGCTTTAAAAGGCTTAACCATATCCTGGGGGGAGTTATCCCGCTATCCGATTTTATTATTGGAGAAAAAGAGCTCTACCCGGCGTAACCTGGATGAGTTTATGCAGCGGCAGGAGATGCAAATCGTTCCGGAGATTGAATTGGAAAGTGTGGAACTGCTGGTGGAATTCGCTAAAATCGGATTGGGAATAGCGCATGTAATTCAAGATAGTATCATCGATACTGTGGCTAGCGGCAAGTTATTTATTGTAGATACCGTTCAACCTTTACCCCCCAGGAAACTAGGAATCATCTCCACTGGTCAGGTACCGTTGTCGCAAGCATCCGCAAAATTTATTGAGCAACTCCATCCAACAAGAGTAGAGACGAGTTGAGTACCCTAGATTTGGTACTGAATACGGTTAAATTTGCAATGGTTTATGAATTGTTTAAATTATTTATATAGTTCTTAACAGAATTGTTATCTTGTTTCAATATAAATATTATTATTATGTTCTATAATTGCATTCAAGAGGTGATTAATTAAAAATGTCCGATCTCGAAGTCTTACAGAAAATTAATTTAGAAATCCTGAATGCCATTCAGCGATCCAAAGAGCGTCTGTACAAAATCCGCGAGCAGCTAACCGATGACGATGTCCATAGTGCCGAGCTACGTCAATTATTATCCGACCAAAAAACGTCTCAACCTCATCGTTAATCATACCGAAGATGAATTGCCATACAAATGATCCTGAGATATCAATAAGTAGTTTACTTTTTTGACCACATCGGCAATATCAAATGGTTTGCCGATAATATCCCGATAACTCCCGGCAACCGGGAAATTTTGCATATCAGCTCCCGAACCGGTGAGTAAAATAACCGGGATATCTCTTAGTTGAGGATCGTGGGTGATGATCTGCAAAAAATCTTTACCTCCCATCCCCGGCATGAACAAATCAATTAATAATAAATCCGGTTTTTTCGGCTCCTGCCCGAGAATTTCCAAAGCCGAAAACCCACTTAAAACACTATGGACATGGTGGCCCTCCTCCGCCAAAATTTCTTCCAATACCATCCCTATCACCGGCTCATCGTCGACAATCAAAATCTGTGCCATTTTTATCCACTCCTCCTTGAGTGTATTTTTTATGGAACGAATTCCCTTAAATTATCATAATTGGTAATTAATTATTTTGCAAACATTGATAAATACCATTTTGAGGCTTAATTAATGGAAAATACTTATCTAAAAAAAGGATGGCTAGTTTACCATCCTTTCTGAAAATATGTTTACGCTATTTTCCCCGTCATTTCATTTATTTTATGAACCGCAAAATTTCTTCAAAGGTGTCACAATATTCATTACATAACGCCTTGGTTCCACTGCTTTCAATATTGCCGCCGCCAATCCCGATGGTGGGGAATCCCGCCAAACGGATGGAACATACTCCGGCGCCGCTATCCTCGATACCCACGACCGAATTCCGTTCTTCAAAAGGAATCCCCAGTCCCACCCGGGCAACCTCGGCATAGAGCCAGGGATGAGGTTTTGGTGATAATTCCCCTAAAGTACCGACCTCACCTTTACGTAAGGGATAGCCGGCGGTAATGATCGCATCGTAAAAGTCTTTGGGATCACCCATTTTAAGAGTTTGAAAGGCCGAGAGAATCTCCGGCCAGGCTTTTTCATAAAGTCCCGAGGTTACCAGGCCAATTTTGACTCCCATTGATTTTAATTCGTAAAGGAATTCTTTGATACCCGGGGCCGGAGTAAAAGCGCCCGCTTTCCCTTTACCGTCCATAATCGCCTGCATCTCACGGCGAGTGTGCTCAAAATAATAATCACGGGCCAGTTCCAAAGACTTATCCGGGCAGTATTTACGGATGCAATATTTTAGATGTTCGGAAACGCTATGTCCGGAGACATACGGCAGATCGGCTTCTTCCAGCTGAAAGTGGGGACTGGCCAACAGACTGGCGGTGGTCATCTCAATGATCCAGATCCAAAACTCTTCGCTGCGGACACTGGTGCCGTCTAAATCCATCAGTACCGCCTTTAAGGGTTTCTGGAGCTGAACCGGATGAAGCGGGTAATATGCCGGATAACCCATGGCCGATTTCACATAAGCCAGGGTATGATCGGTAAATGCGATAAATTCTATTTTTTTGTCCCCGGTAGCCGTGATGGATACCACTCCGTCCCTACCTACCTGAAAATTTTGATCGCTGCAATTTTCTATACTGACAAAGCCTGATTGTTCATTAATTTCACCAATGCCGGGAATCGTAATTATCGGACTCATCAAATTCTCCTTCAACGTATTCATTTACATTAAAATAACAGTAGTATCATATCAAAAGTCGTTCAATTTATCCAGACTATAGTAGAGATTTTTGTATCGAAGCCACCCTATGCCGCTCATCGTAAAACAGTCGAATAAAATATCGTTGTTCCCGGTCAAACAGCAAGGGCAATAACTGCCTGTCCACATCCGGAATTTTCGTATCACTTATTTTCTGCCGGGGTATCCATTTCAAAACCCCCTCGTTGCATTCTCTCAAAGAGCCGTTAAATTCCTCGGCCCGAAAAATAAAAACCAGCCAATTGTAATCCCTCCCCGGTCCGGTTTCGGAGTTGATCATCTGTAAACGGGGTCCGATCAAAGTAAGACCCGTCTCTTCCCAGATTTCCCGGATAATCGTCTGTCTGGGGTTTTCTCCAGGTTCCAGCTTACCGCCGGGGACCGTCCAAAAACCGCGAAAAGGTTCTTTATTGCGTTGCAACATCAGCAGTTTTCCTTCAGTTTCTATATAGCACAGACTGCTGATACGTTGAAGGTCCGGCTCCACCCAGATGTCAGAAAGAGACATCGCGACATGTTCCTCGATTAAAAAATCAACAATCGCTTTCACAGTTTCCATTTCCTTTACTTGATGAGTCCTCTTTGGGATAGTTCCAGCCTTAATTGATTTGGGGATTGAAAGAGAATTGTATCAAAGCCCAGGTCCTCCGCTGCAGCAATATTGGTGGAGGAATCATCGACAAACAGGCAATCAGCCCCTGCTCGCCCGATCTTTTGTAACAATACCTGAAAAATCCGGGGATCCGGTTTAATGAGTTTTTCTTCACCCGAAACTACGATTGCTTCAAACCAATCAAAAAATTCATACCGATGACGGATGCTTGCAAATTTTTCCGCTGACCAGTTGGTTAAACCATAAAGTGAAAACCCCGCCGTACTTGAGCGTTCTTTTAGCTCCCGGAGAATATCAACCGAAGGCTGTATCGGTCCCGCCAGCGTCTCCTCCCAGCGCTCGTCATAGGCCCGAATTAATTCCTGATAAGCTGGAAAATCGTTTATTAGCTTAGCTATACCTTCTGAAAAAGGGTATCCTTGATCCCATTGTCGATTCCAATCACTAAAATGAATTTCTTGCAGGAAATGATCAATTTTTTCAGGTTCAGCTCCGAAAAATTGCCGGTACAGGTAATGAGGGTTCCAGTCCATCAAAACGCCCCCGAAGTCAAACACAATTGCTGTCAGTTTTATCATAATCAAGCTCCTAGTCATTTAGTGGCATGCTCATTTTGGGAAGCCATTCATATGGTTATTTCCACCATAAGCAGTCAAAAGTTATTGCTTTGAAAAATTCATAAATCAATTCGGCTTAGGAGCTTTGAAAACCTTTTTTGGGGGATTTGTGGGCAGAAAAATTCTCTTGACAAATTGGATGGTGATACCTTAGACAAGAAGTTATTCAATTCTCCGATCCTATTCCAATTTCGAAGCATCACACCAATTTCGTCCGGTATTTCCCATCAATTATTTTTCTTTGATACTTCGATGCCCATACAATGTGATATCTACCATTCCATCGAGTGTGATCCTAACCCTAGATCCACTCTGTCGCTCTTCACTTGTGCTTGAAGACAGTATCCGCTTCAAGTCTAAGCAAAGCAGAGATGTTTTGTCACTATTACAACCACTTCGCCTTTTTTGAAACTCCCACACATAGAGTTTTCAAATGTATAAGAAGCCGGTAGGCGATTAATTCGCCTACCGGCTTCTTATACATTGTACATACTTTCAGGAGCACAGTGATTTAATTAAAAACTACCCTATTAAAAAAAATAATTTGTTTAATCTGTTCAAATTCAGTACATAAAAAACCACCGCACAGCCCTTGGTCTAAATTATCGGGAGATTGATAAAATGGACTAGTGTGGAAAACCAAACTAAAAGTGTTTATCCTTTCAATCCTGTTGTAGTAATCCCTTGAATTAACTGACGTTGAAAGAATAAGAACACTATAAATGTTGGAATTGAAGCAATAATCGCTCCGGCCATCAACATTCCGTATTCCCGCGCAAAATAACCAACCAAAGTGGAAAGACCAATCGGTAAAGTATACATTTCCTTTGTAGATAATGTAATCAATGGCCATAAATAATCATTCCAGGACCATACAAATGTAAATATTCCTAGTGATGCCAAAGCCGGATGCGCTAACGGCAATATTATGCGCCAAAAAATGCCATAGCGGGAACAACCGTCAATTCGCGCTGCATCCTCAAGCTCCACTGGGATCCCAATAAAAAATTGCCGTAGCATAAAAACTCCAAGTGCCGCCGCGGTTCTAGGCAAAATCACAACTATGAAAGTATTCAACAGATTCATGCTATTGAATAGTAAATATAAGGGAACCATAATAACTTGTGAAGGAACCATCATCGTACAAAGAACAATAATAAACAAAACTCTATTGCCGGTAAAACGAACCCGGGCAAAGGCATAAGCAGCCATAGCATCAATAATTAATACCAATAATGTACTGACAATTGCTATAGCTAAACTATTATAAAACCATAATAGAAGCGGAGCTTTTTGAATAGCATGCAGATAATTTTCAAACGTTATAATCGGAGGTATCCAATGCGGTACTAAGGTCAACACCATTGTTTCCGTTTTCAATGAGGTGGAAATCATCCAAAGAATTGGCAAAATCCAGACTATGGCCAATAGCCAAATCACCGCAAGAAAAAATAAGTGTTTCCAATTGAAATTCCTTGGTGAGTGTTCCAATTGCTCAAGTTGAATCAATTTATCTCCCATTTGTTTTTACCTCACTCGTCATTTTCAGTAGTAAGTAATTTCCACTGAAGTATCGTACAAATGAACATAATTGCAAAAAGAATATAGGCTAAAGCCGATGCATAACCCATTTTTAAATACTTAAAACCTGCTTCATAAATGTATTGCACCATAGTCCGAGTGGAACCAAACGGGCCCCCAGCGGTCATCACATTAACCTGCCCAAACACCTGAAACGAAGCAATGATTTGAGTAATCAATACAAAAATCATACTGGGTCTAAGTTGTGGTATGGTAATATGACAGAATGATTGAAATGAATTCGCACCATCAATCTTAGCAGCTTCATACAATTGTTCTGGGATTTCCTGCAAACCTGCTAAGAAAATAATTACGTTAAAACCGACGGTCCACCAGATGGTGGCTAAGGCAATTGAAACCATGGCTAAATTGGGTTCGGTAAGCCAGTTCAATTGGGGCAACCCAATTTTACCCAAATAATAATTTATCAGCCCGAAATGATCCTGTAAAAGCCAACGCCAAATAGTTGCAATCACTGAGACGGTTAATAAATACGGAAAAAAGAACATTCCCCTTACCAAAAACCGGCCTCGAAAAGATTTATTAAGTACCAGTGCTATAGCCAAACCTAGCGCCACCAATGGCAAAGTACTGATGATAACAAAATATATCGTATGCCAAAGTGAAGACCAAAACACATCATCTTGGAACATCGTTTGAAAGTTCCCCCAACCGACAAATACCGGCGGAGTTAAAGCACTCCAATCAAAAAAGCTCATATACAGTCCTTGAAAAATCGGCAAAATCATAAAGAAAAACAAAAAGAGTAAAAAAGGGGATAAAAAAATATAACCAATTATATTATCGTGTTCCAACCAGCCGAATTTTTTCTTAGTCCTTACAGATGTGACCTCGACCATGCCAAATGGCCTCCTTTTGAATGATTATCCCGAGGTTTAGCGCCTCGGGATAATCATCTAAACTCTATCTATTTTAACAACTTGTTACATTTCTGTTCGACATCAGCAAGCGCTTGAGCCGGACTTTTAGCCTCAGAATAAACCGCCGGGATTGCATCAGCCACAATCTGTTCAATCTCCAACATATGAATGTTGGAAGGTAAATAAGCGATGTTATCCATTTGAGCCGCATATTCGGGACGATATGGAAGGTTCTTAAATTTTTCACTTTGCAATACCGAATAGCGAGAAGGAATATGACCAGCTAGCGCCCATTTTTCGCCATTAGCAGTCATCCAGTCAATGAAGGTAATAGTCGCCTTAATTTTATCCTGATCAACCTTGGCTGGTTTCGGGATAACAAAATTGTGCGAATTCCCCCATGATTCTTTGCCGCCGAAAAGACTAGGAAACGGCATAGCACCAAAATTAAGGCCTTTTTGTTTTTCAAAACTGCCAGTTGCCCATACTCCGTTCATAAGTAACGCGGCTTGTCCTTGAGAAAAAAGAGAAACTGATTCATCATAAGTTAATTTGTTGGCACCTGTCTCCTTTAGAACATTGCTCCACCAGGTTAATGTCTTTATGCCGGTTTGATTGTTGATAGTCATTTTCTGGCCATTGGCACTCATCAACTTACCGCCTGCTTGAGCAAAAAAAGCATACCAAGAACGATAACCGCCGAAACCATTGCTTTCTAGCGCTAAAGGCAGCTTCCCGGTTTTAGCCTTAATATTTTTTAAGAAGTTAAGAAACTCATCCTGAGTGGTCGGAATTTGCGGCTTGCCATCTTTCATATAGCCAGCTTGGGCAAGTATATCCTTGTTATAGTATAAAATAAACGGATGAACATCTAATGGAATCCCGACTTGTTTGCCGTCATATTTACTGCCGGCCCATAGTTTGACACCAAAATCTTTAGCTGGCAATTTATATTTAGTGATTGCGGAATCCAAAGGCATTAGGACATTTTTGGAGGCAAAAGCCGGAAGATTGCTGGTATGTATAATACACACATCCGGTCCCTTTTTTCCAACCAATGCTGTGAGCAAATGGCTGTAATAATCACCCCATGCATTTTGAGCCTCATCTACGTAAATATCCGAGTGGGTTTTGTTAAATTCATTTACCATCGCAGTCATAAAATCAGCATCACCGCCACTAAACAAAGTCCAGTACGTTAATTTAGTGGCCGCGGAAGCCTGCGGTATCGTCATCGCTGAAATACAGCAAATCAACAACCCAACTATTAACAATTTCTTCATTGCTTTTTCCTCCGTTTTCATATTATAATAAAATAATTAATTTGATATAATTCTTTAAACATTACAATTTTCAACTTGTATTTTCATGTTCATGGAAATTGGTCTTCAATTTTCCGCACCTCCTTACTTAGCGCTGAATATTTCCGCAAACTTGTTAGTAGCAAGTTTGGGAACGCGTTGCGCATTCATTAATCCATTGACTTCTTGCTCTGTATCTGTCAACTGGGTGTAACAGTAGCCGCAAATTTCAGCCTCTGTCTGAATGGTGCGGATTAACTTTTGAATTCGCTCCCCCATTTCCGGATAAGTTGATGCAGCATCTCCGTAGCCCCAGCCGAAAGAACCTTGTTCTATCACTTTTACCCCGCCGAATTCACTAATCATAATCGGCTGTCCCTGATATTCATATCCGGGTAAAATAATCGGTAAACCCGCTAAAAAGCTTGCAGCATGCCTGTCTTCTTTAAAATGGCCATAATTTCCAGCTAACTCTTCAGCATCCTGACTATAGTCATGTATAGTAATAACGTCGGTAGCGGCATGTTGCCAGCCGTCATTGCTAATTGCCAACCGGCTATCATCCAACGATTTCGTTAAATGGTACATCGTTTCCAAATATGCAACTACCCGCCGGTAAACCTCCGAATTAACAGAATTTAATAATTGGACAACTCCCCAACTTTCATTGACGGGTACCCAAGCCATAATACAAGGATGACTATAATCGCGGTTAATTGCCCGTTGCCATTCTGCCGTGGAGCTTTGAATCATTGTCTCATCAAAACCATAACAAGAAGGCATCTCTGACCATACCAAAAGGCCAAGCTTATCGCAAAAGTAATAATAATAGGGGTCTTCAATCTTCTGATGTTTTCGCGCCCCGTTAAATCCAAAGGCTTTTGTCATTTCAACGTCTTTCTTGAGTTCATTGATCGAGTTCGGAGTATAAAGTCCATCATTCCAAATTCCTTGATCAAGGACCATTCGTAAATAATAAGGTTTATTATTAAGGCAAATGCGTCCCCGCTCCACGGAGATTTTTCGCATTCCGAAATAAGTTCGGACCTCATCAACGGCTTGTTCCGCTTCCTTGATCCGAATCTCAAGGTCATATAAATTGGGATTCTCCGGACTCCATGGTTGTATATCCGGGATAGTCAATTTAAATACTTGTTCGGGCATAGAAACCGAATCCGCAAAATAGCCGAATTCTCTATTGATTGATGTCTCAGCTTCGCTAACCTTTTCGCCCTTAAATAACACTTTAAACTGAATTCTAGTATTTTCTGTGCAATTACTCAATTGAAACCTTATCGCGACCTCTCCTTGGTCAAGATCAGGGAGAATCTTAATAGTTTTAAGGTGGTTTTTTGCCACCGGTTCCAGCCAAACCGATTGCCAAATCCCACTCACTCGAGTATACCAGCAGGCCCAAGTTTCTTTTTTAGCAGTTTGTTTACCGCGTGGATGATTGGGAGTCTCATCATCAAAGATCCGAATGACCAATTGATTTTCTCCTTTGATTAAGTAATCCGTAATATCAAAGGAAAAGGGAACATAACCACCTTGATTGGCTCCGATAAATTTCCCGTTTACCCATACCGAGGTAAAATAATCGACAGCCCCAAAGTTAAGCTTAATTTGCCTCCCCAACCAGGCAGAAGGAACCTCAAATTCTCGTCGATACCAAATCACTCTATGTATGGCCGGATCACCTATACCGCTAAGTTTACTTTGAAAAGAAAATGGCACAATTATTTTTTTTGTAAAATTTCGTTGTTTATTGATCCAGTCTTCAACCAATCCACAATTACGGTCATCAAATTCAAATAACCATTCACCATTTAGAGTAAGCCAATCTTGTCTCACAAACTCAGGACGTGGATATTCATTACGCAAAATAGTCATTACAGATGTCCTTTCTTATCTTATAAAATTTGTGGGGCTAAATATTTCGTTGAAATCATTTATCAACCCCTCTCATCATGGCTGTAGAAGATCTAATCACCAGCTCAGTTTTAACCAAATGGTGAGTTTTTCTGACATCCTTACCGTTCATAAGTTTATCAAGAAGATTCACAGCTAACTCACCCATTTGCTCTTTGGGAATTCTTATGGTGGTTATCGCTGGTTCGTGATATTGAGCCCAATCGATATCATCGACTCCAATTACACTAAAATCCCGAGGTATCTGAATCCCCATGGACAGAAAAGAACGAATTAAACCCATAGCTAATAAGTCATTTCCCATAATTGCGGCAGTCGGTTGTTCTTCCACATCTAATTTCAACCAATTTTTAGCTACTTGTAGTCCCAAATAACTCTGTGGCCCCGTTTCAGAAATCTCAAACGCTTCCTGGCTACTGAAATTTTCCAGTCCAAAGTAGGGTAAGAGTCTCAAAAAACATTCACGTCTGTCTTTAAACGAAGGATATTCGATCCCGGCATCATTTTTCAATGAGACAAATCCGATCCGGCGATGTCCCAAACCGGCTAAATGTTCCAATGCCTGTTTTGTGGCTAATTCATTATCAACATAAATTGAAGGCTGTATATCATAAGAATTAAGATAAGGTTCAATTCCTATTAAAGGGAGCCGCTTTCTTTGGATTAATTCCAAGATATCTTCACGAAGTTGACCCCAGGTAATCACTCCCCTAGTCTCACCATCAAAAAGTTTTTCCAGAGATTCCAGCTCCAGTTCAGGAGCTGATAAATAAGATACATAATAGCCCTTGTTTTGGACTCCAAGCTGTACACCATGGAGTAGATGACTAAAAAAAGGATGTGGAAAAAACATATTTTCACCCAGTCCATATTTATCCTTCTCGGGAAAGGTGTACAAAAATAAAACTGCTTTTAAATTACGGCCTAGTCGAAGATTGCGGGCGGAAATATCCGGTTGGTAATTTAATTCTTTGGCAACCTTCAATACTTTTTGTTTAGTATCTTCCGTAATACCAATTAGACCAGCTTTATTATTAAGTACTCTCGAAACTGTTGCAATTGAGACATTTGATTTTTCGGCAACGTCTTTTAATGTAGTCATCTACTTGCTCCAAACCTTTAATATATTTAATGTAAACCTTTAACGCAAACGTTTAAGTAATTAATTCTATCCCATTTCGCTAATTCCTTCTTGAAATAAATCTTTTGTAAAAAAATTATTTATATATTGTTAACGCTCCGCTTTATACGCCCAAAGGTTTTCTCATTATCAGACATTAAAAAAGCCTATAAAAAAATCGGCTGTCTAATACCCAGCCGCTTAAATCAGCTTCCAACCCAAAAGGTCGGTTAATGCTATTAAAAAACCCTTGGCTGCCAATTTTCAAATAGATCTTTGGCCGAACCAAGGGTTTTGTCCATTTCGGTGTAGCATTTTTAATAATCTCTTTAATTAACCTTCCGTTACAAACTCGGCAATTCGCGAGAGCCCCTTTTCAATCTTTTCAAAAGAAGTTGCATAAGATAACCGGATATATTCCGGTGCACCGAACCCGTTACCCGGAACTACCGCCACCTTGGCATGTTCCAGCAATAGCTCTGCAAAACCATCGGCATCACTAACTTTTCTACCAAAATATTCTTTGCCGATGATCCCTTTAATACTGGCAAATACATAAAAGGCGCCCGCCGGCTTAAGACAACTAAGTCCCGGAATTTTATTGACGGTATCGACCATGTATTCACGGCGCCTTTTAAATTCCGATACCATCGCGGTGATCTTCTCCTGCGGCGGATTCTTCAGTGCCAATACTGAAGCCGCTTGACAAAAAGTAGTCGGATTGGAAGTACTATGGCTTTGAAGATCGCCCATGGCCTTGATCACCTTGGCGTCGCCAACGGCATAACCGATTCGCCAACCGGTCATGGCAAAGGTCTTGGATACTCCGTTGATAATGATTGTCAAATCTTTGATCTGCGGGTTGATAGTGGCGATACTAACATGTTCCCCTTCATAAATCAATTGTTCGTATATTTCATCCGATACAACAATAATGTTCTTTTCCACCGCTATTGCGGCAATCGCCTCCAGCTCCTGCCGGCTATAAACGGCTCCGGTGGGATTGGAGGGACTGTTTAAAATCAAGGCAACCGTCTTTCCGGTGATTGCCGATCTCAATTGCTCAGCAGTCATCTTAAAACAGCCGGCCTCGTGGGTAGGGATGAACACTGGTTTAGCCCCGGCTAAGGCCACCTGTTCGCTGTAACTAACCCAATAAGGCGCCGGAATAATCACCTCATCACCGGGATCACAGATCACTTGAAACAGATTATAAAGCGCATGTTTGGCGCCACAACAAATAACCACTTGATTGGGTTTATATTCTAATCCGTGGTCGCGCTGCATCTTAAAACATACCGCTTCTTTCAAGCTTACGCTTCCGGAAGCCGGCGTGTATTTGGTATCACCGCGCTTTAATGCAGCAATAGCTTCATCTTTGATAACCTCCGGCGTATCAAAATCAGGCTCGCCGGCTCCGAAGCCGATAATATCCAAACCGTCTTTAATCATCTGCTTGGCTTTGGCATCAATTGCCAAAGTCGGGGAAGGGTTGATACCCTGAGCCCTTAATGCTAACTTCATTCAATCCACTCCTTGAAATGGCTATAATCAATCTCTTTCAAATTATATTCCCGTTTTCGACTAAGCCACCCCGTTTTCCTGCAAATTTCTTGTATTTTAAATGGTTCTTGTATACCGTATTCAGTAGTCAATCCATACTCGACACTCTGCGAGTGGCAAATCCCTTAAAACTCTGAAATTCCGGCTGAACCGGAAGGTATTTTTCAGAATAAAGCCAATAATAACTAAAAATTCATGTTTGAAGAGGTGCCTATATGATAAGAAAGATCGGTGTCATCACCGGAGGCGGAGACTGCCCCGGCTTAAATGCTGTTTTAAGAGCGGTGGTTAAGACCGCCATAGGGAAATACGGTTGTGAAGTCATCGGCTTTAAAGATGGTTATCATGGTTTGGTTCTAAACGAATGGATAGAGCTGGACATGCCCAAAGCCTCCGGCATCCTTGATCGGGGTGGGACCATCCTCGGCTCGTCCAATCGGGATAACCCTTTTAGTTTTAGAGTGGAAGAGCATGGCAAAGTCAGCTACGTTGATAAATCGGATCAAGTTATCGCCAATATTAAAGCCCATGGAATTGAAGCCATGGTTTTAATCGGCGGCGACGGTACGTTAACCAGCGCCCGGGATTTTAGTCGCAAAGGACTAAAAGTTGTCGGGGTTCCCAAAACCATCGACAATGATCTGTCGGCTACCGATATTACTTTTGGCTTCATGACCGCAGTGGATACCGCTACCGAAGCCCTCGATAAACTACATACCACCGCCGAATCTCACCACCGGATTATGGTCCTGGAAGTCATGGGAAGATACGCCGGTTGGATTGCTTTAGAGTCGGGAATAGCCGGTGGCGCAGACATGATTATGATTCCGGAGATCCCTTACGATATCAATAAAATCGCCGATAAGGCCATTGAAAGGCAACAGGCCGGCAAGAACTTTAGTATTGTAGTGGTTGCCGAAGGCGCCAAACCCAAGGGTGGTGAAATGGTGGTTAGTCAAATCGTTAAAGACAGTCCTGATCCGGTAAGACTCGGCGGTATCGGTCAGAAAATCGCCCAAGACCTAACCAACCTAACCGGAATTGACTCCCGGGTAACCGTTCTGGGACATTTGCAACGGGGTGGCCGACCCACGCCCTACGACCGGATTCTGTCGACCCGCTATGGAGTGGCTGCAGTGGAACTGATTAACCAAGCCAAATTTGGGATGATGGTTAGTTTGCAGGGAAATGAGATTACTGCGGTTCCGATCGAAGCAGCGGTGGGGAAATTGAAGACCGTACCACTCGATAGCGAACTCATCCGAATCGCCAAAAATATTGGCGTTGAATTCGGTGAATAGCTTGATTTAAGCAAGAAAATCTCTTCGAGCGATTAGGTTTTAAAAATACGAACCACGAAATACACGAAAGGGCACGAAAAGAGGGATGTCGAATTGATTGAAATTCAATTTCTTTCATTTCGTGTGTTTCGTGATTTTCGTGGTTAAAAACTCTTTTGGGCTTCCGTCGAACCAAACAAATAAAAGTATGGATTGATGAGTGCCAGATATTACTAGGCTATTCCAAATTGCGCTAATATCATCCCTAAGCGGTTCATTTGGTTATTGTCAAGCCTGCAGTCGGGATCATGGAGATACATTTCAATAATGACCGCATCTTTCAATAACTCTTCAAAGGGTGTACCGATTAATCCAAAGCTGTTTTGAGAACGGATTGAACCGCAAATAGTTGAAATCTCCGACTCTGAAAACCGGCCGGTTTTGCGAAGAATCCGTTCAGCCTCCAAAGCTCCCAGTGTGCTCTGGGTCACAGCATCCCTCACCTGGTGAACAATCCAGCCAATATTCAGTATATGGCCGGCAATTGCCGCCAATTCCGGATCGAGTCCTCTTTTGAGCGCCAACAAACGGGCACAAGTAGCGATTCCGTTAGAATGGATAAATTCATTCCGTTTATTAAGGGTATCTTTGTTCCCGTCGGCATCGCCGCCGGCACCCATCCGTTCAATCAAACCATCGATTATGGCTCGGAGCACCATAACACGTTCCATGCAGATACCTCACTATATTTAGAGTAACAAAGTGCCTGTTTTTGTTTTCTGTTTCCTGTTTTTGCTTTTAGTAAAACTTTATTTGAAATGAATAATTACATATTAGCGATTTTGATCCTTTTAACCATTTCAGTGGTGGATATTCCCGCAACCAACGGTATGAATTTTACTTCCACTTGATAACGGATCAATACATCTTTCTCCGGGAGGCTGTCCAAAGTGTAGTCCCCGCCTTTGACATAAACTTGCGGTTTAATTAACTCGATCAAGTGTATTGCAGTTGTTTCTTCAAACAAAGTTACAAAATCGATCGGCTCCAACGCAGCCAAAAGTTCCAAGCGCTCACTCTGAGGAATAATCGGCCGGGTTTCCCCTTTTAATCCCCTGATCGATTGATCGCTGTTAAGTCCTACAATGAGCACGTCACCAAATTTCTTGGCCTCTTTAAAAGTGCGTAGATGCCCTGCATGAAGAATATCAAAACAACCATTGGTCAAAACAACCCGGCGCTGTTCTTCGCGCCATTTGGCTGTTTGTTCCGTTATTTGTTCCCGTTCCAAAATGATACCCATCTAGGTCCCCCTCGATAATTCAAATCTTACGGCTAATTAAAACCCCAAAGTAATCAAAATCAACTTCATTTATTATAACATCTTCCTTCACCTATGGCTAATCTCTTGAATCACATCATGCAAAATCCGGGTACCTCGCTCCAAATTAGCAAGCGAAAGTCGTTCATCAATTCCATGCATTCGTTGTAATTCGGATTCTGAAATTAATATCGGGATAAAACCATAACTGGTGATCCCCTTGGTCCTGAAATAGCGTGAATCGGTGGCACCCGTAAATAAATAGGGAATAGTAAAGCCTTGGGGATGCTCTTTAATTACCGAACGTTGAATCACCTCAAATAATTGATTATCCAAGCTAGATTCGGTAGGAGCGGCGGCTTGAATAACCTCCATGGTCACCTTGGAGTCGTTGATTAAGCTTTGGAGTTCTTGATAAAAATGTTCCGGGGTCTCACCGGGCACCAACCGGCAATCCAAAGTTAGTTCACATTGTTCGGGCAGTACATTGGTTTTTTCACCGGCTACTAAAATAGTAGGCGATACGGTATTATATAACATGGACTGAACCGAGCGTTCTTTACTGAAATGACGGTTGGCAAACATTTTCAAACTATAGTCCAAACTGGCGGGGTTAGTAGGGAGTTTTGCCCCCTTTTGGAGCGCCATTTGGCTCAAAAACCGGCGGGTAGTTTCGCAAAGGGTCAATGGTCTCCTATGACGACTGATTCGACTGATTATTTTGTTCATATACAAAATGGCATTATCTTTGGACGGCATCGAAGCATGACCGGGGGTCCCCGCTACCGTAAGTTTTACCCAGAGCAATCCCTTTTCTCCATTTTGACAGGCATAGATGGGAATTTCATTTCGAAGCGTCCCTTCGCCGCCTTCATTGATCACATATTCCGCTTCCTGTAAACCCGGAATCTGTTGTTTGATGAGCCAGTCTATACCATAAACCCCTCCGACCTCTTCGTCGGCGGCGGCAATTAAAATCAATTCACGATCAGGAACTTGGCCGCTTCTTTGGTAGAGGATCATCGTCATCAGTTCCATGGCCAGCATCCCCTTCATATCCAAAGCGCCCCGCCCCCAGACATAACCGTCGGCGATAGTTCCCCCAAAGGGATCATAACTCCATTGACTGGAATTGGCCGGCACAACATCCATATGGGCTAATAAAATCAAGGGTCTTAATTTGCCGGTCCCGGGTAAGCGTGCTATTAGATTACTCCGCCCCGGGGAGGATTCATAGATCGTAGCGTCTATTCCTTCCCGGTGTAGAAACTCCTGCAAGTAAAGGGCAACTTCTATCTCATTACCCGGTGGATTGCTACTATTGATCCGAATCAAATTCCGTAATAAATCAGCGACTTCCGCTTGAACCCGGTTCCAATTAATTTCCACAGTTACACTTCCATTCTATTCTTCCCCGTTAACCTCACGCTCTAAAGTCCATTGAGACACCAACTTAACGTAGAATCGCCTAAAACAATTTTCAAAAAGAGGTGTACCCTTAAAAATGTCGAATTTCCTATTTGGAAAAGCAGGATATAACACCTAATCAATCTGGGGATTAATATAAAAGCTAGTAAAATTATTATTCCACAAAATTTATTTTTTCCCTACTAAAAATCAAATTTACTGTCCCAGTGAAAGGCTACGCTTTCTAAATATGTTTATTTATTCTGTTTTGCGGGTAAAATGACTCCGTTACCGTTTCCTACATAGACCTCCGGAACCTCACCCATAATAACCGCTTCCACCAGCGGAATGTCGGTACTTACCTGCACCTCCTGGCTGACCAGCGGCACCACCATCTTAACCACTGCCTTGACTGTGACGTAAATCCGATGCCGCACTTGGTTAATGCCTGCTAAATCAAAGCGATCATTGATAGTGCTTTCAACAAAGCCAATTGGAGTGACCTTTACTACAATATCGGGGCCAAAACCAGCCATGATTTTTGAACCGGCTATCTGACCGAAGGGAATTCTAATCAAAATTCTTGGCAAATCGCGCAGTCGCCTCTGAACCGCCAGTGTCGCTTCGGAGGCAATCCGATTAATTTCTCCTGTATTGGGTTGAATTAAGGCTACTTTCCCCTCGGAATTTAATTGAACCTTGATTAAATTTTGATATTGAATATCGGGGCTGATATTGGAACGAACGGCTTCATTAATAGCCTGGGTAGCGATTACCCGGGCCTTGGCTTCGGCCAAATTGCGTAAAGTCGGACGGACTCTAAAATCGACAATATAAAAACAGACCACCAAGGATAAAACCAGTACCCCGAGGAATGTCAAGGAACGAAAACGGCGTTTCCGATAAGGGGGAACCTGAAAAAAAATAAAACGTTTGTTCAAATTATAACGCATATAAAATCACTCCTCAGTAATTTATGTGCCGGAAACCAAGCTTATTAGCAAATTGATTGAATAGCTAAAATTCTTCTGTAGCCGTTAATTTTGGCTTTATGGTATAATTATGAAAAGAATGGAATCTCAATACATAGTCCATAGGAGGATCCTTGATGTTCTTTGGCAAAAAATCAACCAATAATGGCGGTTCAAATCCTACAAATCTTAATAAAGTCCTTTTGACCCTCACCATCATTTTAGGAGTCACGTTAGGTTTTACGTTTATTTTAATCTTGGGCACCAATAAAAGCCTGATTAACTTACAACCACCTAAGCAGGCAACCATCTTCTATGATGGTGAAGGCAAAGAGTTTACCCGCATGTATATTGAAAACCGCATCGAGGTCCCGCTCCAGAAAATCCCGGTAAACCTAAAAAAAGCGATTGTCAATGTTGAGGATAATCGCTTTTATGAACATTCGGGAATCGATATCAAGGCTATCTTCCGGGCTATCTGGGTTGATATTAGGGGCAGGGGTTATATCGAAGGCGCCAGCACCATCACCCAACAGCTGGCACGTAATGTTTTGTTAACTCAAAAGCGCAGTATGACCCGAAAAGTCCAGGAAGCATTTTTAGCCATTAGTATTGAACGGAATTATACCAAAGAAGAGATCCTGGAGCGATACCTTAATCAAATTTGTTTCGGCCATGGCGCATACGGAGTAGAAGCCGCTTCAAGGCTATACTTCGGCAAAACCGTAACTGAACTGGAAGTTCATCAAATTGCCTTATTAGTCGGTTTGCCTAAAAGTCCCACCGGGTATTCGCCCTACTTCAATCCTAATGCCGCCTTACAACGACGCCGGATTGTACTGGACCTGATGGCCAAATATGGTACGATTAGTCTTGAAGAAGCGGCATTTTACAACAAGAAGCCGCTTGACGTAATTCCCCTATCGGCCGCCAGAAGAAGAGCCGCCTATTTTGTAGATTACGTCGCCAAATGTTTAAAAGGAACCATCAGTGAAGAAGCCCTTTCCATTGGTGGTTATCAGATATATACGACCATTGATCCACTGGTTCAAGAAGCCGCCGAGGAGGCAGCCAATACTCTAAGTGGAGGAAACGCCAATTCTCAGGGGATTATCCAGCCTCAATTGGCCATCGTGGCGGTTGATCCTCGGACCGGATATATCAAAGCCATGATTGGAGGAAGGAATTATGCCAATACCCAGTTAAATCGGGCAACCGATGCTCACCGGCAGCCGGGTTCGGCAATGAAACCTTTTGTATATACTGCTGCGATAGATAGTCGCCAATTTACACCAAGTACCATCATGGTGGATGAAGAAGTTAAATATCAAACCCCGCAAGGAGAGTATGCTCCCAAGAACTATGACAAAATTTTCCGGGGTCCAATCTCATTACGGTATGCTTTGGAAAACTCCATCAATATCATTGCCATCAAATTGGTGGAAAGTCTTGGACCCAGTAAAGTGTTTGAATATGCTAAAAAAATGGGACTTCGTAATTTAGTAGTTAGTGGTAATGCCAGTGATCTCAATTTTTCATCCTTGGCATTGGGAGGTTTAACCAATGGAGTAACTCCTTTAGAACTGACCGGTGCTTATACTCCGCTTGCCAACAAAGGAATTTACGTTGAACCGGTCGCGGTTTTACAGGTGAAAGATGCCGACGGCAATGTTATTTATGATGACCGTCCCCATAAGCAAGTAGCCATCCCGGAGGCCACCGCATATCTGGTAACCGATATGTTACGAGGTGTGATCATGCGGGGGACAGGCCGGGCAGCCATGATTAACCGTCCGGCAGCCGGCAAAACCGGTACTTCCAGCGATTATACCAATGCCTGGTTTGTGGGTTATACTCCGGATCTGTTGGCTACCGTATGGATCGGCAATGATTCCCAACGCCTGCCGATTGTCCTCAATGGCGCCACAATCGGTAGTTCTCAAGCTGCGGCAATTTGGGGTACTTTTATGCGCAAAGCATTGGAACCGGTTCCCCCATCCGACTTTATTGCACCGCCGGGTATTGTATCCGGAATTGAGGTTTGTACCGAGAGTGGGGAATTAGCAAGCGGTTTCTGTCCGGAGACCAAATTTGAGACTTACCTGGCTGGTACCGAGCCTACTATTCCTTGTCATATCCACCAAAACGGTACTGATACTGGAGCAGGAATAGGAGCAGGTGCAGCGAACCCGGCAAATCCCGACGCTAACCTGAACAAACCCGGTGATTCTGCTTCCCCTTCCCCTTCCGCAAATCAAAATTCCCCCGGGAAGAAAATGGTTTTGGTGAAAATCTGTTCTAAAAGTCATCTATTGGCAACTCCATATTGCCCGGCTGAAGACGTAACCACCGAAGCATTCCCGGAAGGTCAGGAGCCGACCCAGCCCTGTAATGTTCATAAGGCGCCGTAATCAGAGTGATAGGAACTTGAACCACTTGAAAGGATACTTTAGCGTTACCATAAGATAAATAATAGCGCATATGGACCAAAGGATAAAGAATAAAGTCGCCCTGGAAGCCTATGACCTAACCTTTGCCCAATGTCATCAAGCTACGCTTCCAAGAAACGGAAAACGAATGCCTTTCATCGCAGAGAAGCTGAGGTTAACTGCAAGCTGATTCAAAACCTCTGGGCTGTTGGTTTAAAACTAATCTTAACAACCCCATAAATGGGCTGGGAAATTCTTTGCAATAATTTTATGAAGGCCTAATCGAGCCCCTTGTGGGGTTAAGCGGTTTGTGGGCAGCAGCCCAGGGGATATGAAAGAGCGAAAATTTACAGCTCCTGCCCTGGGTGATGAAGAACTGTCCGTATATGGTTCTTTAGCTTGATGACATTAACCCTCGCCCTTCCCCTTAGATGTGAGTTCAACGTGAAGCTGATTCAAGTGGAAGGGTAACTCTAGGCTTTGCAGGCTTTTTAGAACATCTTTCGGTCCCAAAATGTATTTAGACGCCAAAGACAAAGGTTACCCTTCCACCTGAAAAAGCCCAAAATGAAAGCGTCCCGGGGGAAGGGCAAGGGTTGGGTGATTTTTTACCCAATAAAATAAGCCGTCAAGGCTTTATTGGCCTAACCCTTCTTTAACTCCACCACTGTTGCGCCCATGCCGCCTTCATTTTGTTCAGCAATATAAACCGATTTCACTACTGGATTTTCTTTTAGGTATTGCTGGACGGCCTGACGCAAAACGCCGGTGCCTTTTCCATGAATAACTCGCAGCCGGTTTAGCCCGGCTAAAATTGCCTGATCCAAATATTTCTCCAGTTCATACAGAGCCTCGTCAACATTCATGCCCCGTAAGCTAATCTCAGCGGAGATATTTTTAGCAGTCTCCAGACCGGTTTCATTGCCGGGGCGCGGTTTATATTTGACTTGGACTTTCTGCTCCGCTACCAACTCTAAATCAGTAAACGGCAGGTTGACTTTGATAATGCCTAGCTGGACTTGAGCGCCGCCATTATCTATCTCCAAGATCCTACCGACCTGATTCAATGAAATTGCTCGGACCTGTTGGCCGACTTTGAGCAATCCCGGATCAATCCTTAATTCAAGCTCTTCCTGATTGCTTTTCTCTTCCAATCGTTCGATATCACGGGTGATTTTCTGCCTGGCCTCATTGACGATTGCCGGCAATTCTTCATGTCGGCCTTCCCGTAACCGCCGCAACAGATTTTCACTTTCCCGCCTGGCCTCGAACAATATCTCTTTAGCCTCAATCTTGGCCTGCCTTACCAAATCGGCCTTCTCTTGCCTAAATTTTTCCAGTTCCACTTCATGCTGAGTCCTAAACTTCTCACCCTTGAGCCGGGCTTCATTAGTAATTAAACGGTCTTCGCGGGCCTTAATGTGATCGATCTCGATCTGGCGCAGCATCTCCTCAACCTTGATTGTGGTGGTGGAAATATAGTTACGGGCTTGCTCAATGATCGGCCCGGATAATCCTAATTTTGCGGCAATTTCGAATGCCTGACTACTGCCGGGGATACCGGTCAACAAATGATAAGTCGGTTTCAAGGTTTGGACATCAAACTCTACCGAGGCGTTCTCAATACCCGGAGTCTGATAGGCAAAAGCTTTCAACTCACTGTAGTGAGTGGTAGCCACCGTACGCACCCTCAATTGATGCAGATGAGTCAAGATACTCATGGCTAGTGCCGCTCCCTCGGTGGGATCGGTGCCTGCCCCCAATTCATCCAACAATACCAAACAACTGGGCTCTCTCGCCCCTTCAATGATCTTCACGATCTGGGTCAAATGAGATGAAAAAGTCGATAAACTCTGCTCGATACTTTGTTCATCTCCGATATCGCAAAAAATGGTATTAAAAACCGCTACTTCCGAACCGAAGGAAGCCGGTATATGCAAGCCGGATTGAGCCATTAATGTCAACAAACCGATAGTCTTAAGCGTAACTGTCTTACCGCCGGTATTTGGGCCGGTGATCACCAATGTATCAAAGCTCTTTCCCAATGAGACGTTAATCGGAACCACCTTACCGGTGATTAAAGGATGTCTGGCGTTGTGCAGATCGATCTCCGCCTGAAAGTTTAACACAGGCTCAACCCCATTAATATCGATACTATAATGGCCCTTGGCAAAGGCTAAATCGAGCCGGGCTAAAATGTGCAAACTGGTCAGCAAGGTATCGCCAATCTCTTTGACCTGGCCTGAAAGCTCGCTCAAGATCCGGGTTACCTCCTCCGTTTCTTGGGCTTCAACGATGCGCAATTGATTGTTTATCTCAACCACGCTCATCGGCTCCAAAAACAAAGTGGCTCCACTGGCCGATTGATCATGGACAATGCCCGGAAATAATGAACGGTATTCCTGCTTAACCGGTATCACATAACGATCGTTGCGGACTGTCACAATTAATTCCTGCAAGTATTTAGAATTATCACTGGAGTGGATGATGGAATCTAATTTATCACGGACACGGCTCTGTAACACTTTCATCTGTGAACGCAAACTGTGTAATTTTGCACTGGCGCTGTCCAGGATCTCCCCATTAGAACCGATACAACGGTCAAAGTCCCGCTCCAGCTTTGGAAAACCGCCCAAACGGCTCCCCCATTCCGATAACAGCTCGAGATCTTCGCTTTTTTCCAGTAAAAATTCTCGCATCAACCGGGAAGCCCGTAGTGTAGCGGCCACCTCCAATAACTCCGCCGGTGCTAAAATGCCGTTGATTGAAGCCTTTTTAACTTGCGGCCGGATATCATGGATGCCGCCCAAGGGAGGACGTTCCGCTTGAATTAAAACTGTAACCGCCTCCGAAGTGACCTTGAGGCTTTCTTTAATCTTTGTCGGGTCGGTCAAGGGCTGAAGTTCCCGGACCAGCTCTTTACCAAGGCTTGAGGTAGTATAGTTTTCTAGTTTATCAAGGATTTTGGGATATTCTAAAACTCGTAAAGTCCGTTCCAGCAAACTGATCCTTCTTTCTGTTCTTTCTCCGTGCCTCTGTGTCTCTGTGGCCAATTAATTTAGCCACAGAGACACAGAGATTCAACTTATTTTCACATTCTTTCGATTGCCCTGACAAGCCGGGGTGAGGGACTATCGAGAAAATCTTTTAACCCAGATTCCAAGTCGAGCGGCCAGCCGGGGTGAATGACCACCCTGCACACATTATAACAGGAAAACCCAAAAATCAAAAGGCCGGTTACATTATTGCGTAACCGGCCTCTCTAAAAATTAGCTAACCGACATGATCTGCATCTTCGGCACTAACGCTTCACGCCAAACTTCATCCATTGATTCCACTAAGACGATTGTAACTTTACGGGCTACATTATCGGGAAGCTCTTCCAAATCTTTTTCATTCTCTTTGGGAATGATAATTTTCTTAATGCCGCTGCGATGGGCAGCCAAAATCTTTTCTTTAAGCCCGCCAATCGGTAATACCCGGCCCCGTAAAGTGATTTCACCGGTCATTGCCACATCTTTCCGGATGGGCTGAGCCGTCAAGGCTGACGCGATGGCAGTAGCCATGGTAATACCGGCAGAAGGACCATCTTTGGGAATAGCCCCTTCCGGAATATGAATATGAATATCGAGTTTTTCATTGAAATCTTCTGCAATCCCCAAATCCTTAGCCCGGGAACGAATATAACTGAAAGCGGCTTGCGCGGATTCGCGCATCACCTCGCCCAATTTCCCGGTGAGAATTAATTGACCCTTACCCTTGACTAATGTGACTTCGATGAGTAAGATTTCACCACCAACTTCAGTCCATGCCAGTCCGGTAGCAAGTCCCACCTGATCGATCTCTTCTGCCAGGTTA